>MDTE01087035.1_pt1 | contig 13624 bp, 3 predicted proteins | sample 811231 | NCBI WGS metagenome assembly MDTE01 (sample SAMN05326651, study PRJNA326480) | marine metagenome | isolation source: seawater | place: Indian Ocean: Red Sea | collected 2010
CTAGTGAAGAACCAGATAAGGAAGAAACTACTGAAGAACCAGCAAAGGAAGAAACTACTGAAGAAGCGCCTAAGGAAGAAGAGGGACCTAGCGAAGAACAACAAAAATTCGAAGAAGATAAACAAAAATTAGAAGAAGATAAACAAAAATTCGAAGAAGAACAAAAAAAATTAGAGGAAGAACGAAATAGCATAACACAAGATAAAGAAACTTTTGAAAAAGCTAAAGAAGATTTTGAAAAAGAAAAAAAAGAATTTGAAGAAAACAAATCTAAAAATGTTGAACCTCAGAATCAAGAAATAACAATTACATTTAAACCTGGAGAATCACCAGGTATTGCACTTAAAAAAGGCACACTAGTGGTCAAAAGGAAAGGAGTCAAAGGTGAAAAAGTAAAAGAAAATAATATAAAAGAAAACTATAAAATAACAAAAATGAATGGTCAAGAAATATCTACTTTCGACGAATTAAAAGGAGGAATTAAGAATTCAAAGGAAAAAAAGGAAAATTATACTTTAACATTTAAACCTCCAGAACAATCAGGCGGTAGGAAAAAAAAGAAAAAAAAGAACCATAAAAAAAGCACTAAAAAAAAGGCACCGCGTTCAAAACGCAACAATAGAACATCAAAAAATAAGAAAAAACATAAAAAGAAGTCAAAAAACATTAGAAAGGTTTTAAGAGAATTATATGGATAATAATTTTTTAAAATCGGCAAATGTCATTTTTTGTGATTTATTTTTAACCATGGTAATATTAATCGTTTCCTTTGAAAAATCAGTAAAATTACCTTTATAAATATATTTATTTGCTTTTGTTGCCGCTAAATTATCGGTATCAATAGTTTTTTTTGTTACCTTATTCGTCTTAGTTTTTACAAACACATCATCTTCATCATGCTGTTCTTCAACTTTATTTTCTCTCCCCTCTTCCTCTTTTTGATTGGCTTCTTCAATTCGTTTTTTATTTTCTTCAATATTTTTTCTACGATCAATATAGATATTTTTACAATTAAAAAAGTTTATATATTTCCTTGCACATGTTTCTAGATAATCATATATTATTGTTTTTGTTTTACTCCAGTATTCAAATCCTTCTTCTTCTTTGTTATATCTTAAAAATACAACTCCATCTGGTGTTGTAACACTAACGTAATTTTCTAATTTAATATCGTCGGGATGTTTATAAGTATCATCTATTTCATCAAGAGGATATAGATCTTCAAATGGAACTTCAGGTATTTCCTGAGCCATAAATTTTTCCCAACTTTTATGTAACATAGGCTTATAAACATATTTGGCAACAACAGTCGCTCCCAAAGCAAATCCAGTAGCAATATAAGTAAAAGCAATTGCCATATCATGATAACTTAATTCATCAAGCATTATAATAAATAACTTTGAAATTGTTTTAAGTTATTTATATATTAATATTAATCATCGTAATATAATTTTATGGGTAATAAATTACCATTTGTATCATGCACTGTAAAATATTTTCTAGGTTCTTTTTTTGGTTCTTTTTCAACCATTTCTTTTCTTAATTTCATTAAATCATTTATTTCTTCTTGTAAGTTTGGAACTTTATATTTTAAATAGGAACCATTTTTATTATTTGGATGCATACAAACCAAATACATTCCATTTACTTTTTGATCATAATTTTTCTCTAACATATATTTGTATGTATTTAATTGTAAAGCATAATGCCAGAAATTACTATCTGGTAAATGCTCTATACATTCGGTGGTTGCAAAATTATCAAAATTAGATTTTTTTATTTCTTTGCATCTTTTCCAATCATACAATTCCAATTCATCAAATTCATTTTTAAATAACATATCAATACTACCACATAATTTCAATTCTTTATCCCATACGATCATTTCTGTTCTATAAGGAAGCATATTTGTTTCACGTTTTACCCAATCATCGAATTTTAAGAAATAACTATATTCAGTGCTTTCATTTTTTATAGTCATATTATTATAAAAACATTCAATGTCGTAATGCATTTTAGTTCCATCGGCCGCTGCTTGGTCTCTATTATCATCCCACAATTTTTTGATTTCTTCTCTTGTTTTACCGTAATATTTATAACCGGGTTTCCAGTTTCTTCCATTCATCATTTTGGTGATGATTTTGTCGGCATCGAAATGAGCAAAATGAGAATGATTCCATGTTGTTACGCTCATAAAGCTATCATCGCCATCTACGGTGTATATGTGTGGTCCTTCATCAAATTCTACATGAGAATCTCTTTCGTGTGCGTTTATTTTTGCTAGGTAATCGATTGACATTTATATTTACAACTGTAAATATAAATTATGAATAATTCTATTCGATTTTAAATAATATTAAATGAGTTATAATCCTAGATATTCTTCAATTTTTGTTAGTCTATTTTTTAATTCTTGATTTTCCGCTTCTAGTGTGGCTTCTTTTGATTTTGTTTCTTGATTTTCCGTTTCTAGTGTGGCTACTTTATTTTCTAAATCACTATTTTTTGCTTTTACTTCTGCAATCTCATTTTCTACCTTCTTATCCAATTCTAGAGTAGCTGCTATATGAGTACAATGAATACTATTGTAATCAACACCTAATGGATTATCATCTGTTTCTTCACCTTGAACAACAAATTGTAATTCTGGTATTTTTTTAATTTCCTGTGCAATAATACCTGTTTCTATCGTATAATCTTCCATATATTCTAATGGATTTCCTGATGCATCTAATGGGTTACCAGATGTGTCTAATTGAAAATTATGTGATGGATCATATATTTTTTTTCCTGTTTTAATATAATGTTTTGGTTTTAATTTTGATATGATAGAAAGAGCATTTGTTATTGGTTGTTCATTATGTTTAATTCTATCATCACTACCATTCAAACCACCACTTGTATAATATACACTACCATTCACACAAAATCTATAACTAGGCGTATTATAACCAATTCCTACATTTTGACCTCTAATAACCATTCTTGGATTTAAATTACGACCACTTGCTCTATTGGTTGTATCGGATGTATAAAATATCATTTCGCCTTCATAATTTGTATAACCACTATGCCTACCGCCATAAATAGCCGCATAAGCTTGTCCGTGAGCAGCACCACCACTTGGAGTATCCCTTGATTGGTTAGTCCATTGAATAGTACCACCCTCATGAGTTGTTGAATTAGCACCACTTCCTATAAAATTTGTAATTATATTAATTGCTGGATCCGCGTTACCTCCACCATCACTTGTGCGTGATACGGAGGGTAGTGGTAGATGTTGAAATATTTTCAAAGCAGCTGGTTCTTGGTAATTTGAATTGTAACCAATATAGTAATCACCAATTAATTGTGCATTATTTTGATTATCTAATATACATAAACCTCTATCATCAGGATTATCTGTTCCAATTCCTACATTTCCACCAATTTCTACATTTCCGCCATTTTCACATAGCATTAGTGGAGAACGAAGGTAAAATTTGCTTTTTCTTATTAATTCAATTGTAACATAACCATGTCTATATACGGTATGCGGACCACCACTTGGATGTATATATGTATGACCACGGCCATCTATAATACTTGAGTCACTATTTGTATATAAGGGTCCTTCTCCCTGAACATATGAACTACCTCCGTAAGCCGTACCTGAAGAGGACCAACTCCCTTCATATTTACCACCAGCAAATCCACCACCACCACCGGGAAGAAGATTACCAGCTGCCCCTCCTCCAAAACCACCTTCGCTTTTAGTTGAGTGTGTCCATCCTATGCCTCCGTGTCCGGCTTCGCTAGAATTAACGTATGAATGTCCAGACGTAATACCTTCACCAGAATAACTTGTGTGTCCATCCCCCCAAAACCCCCCACCATTACCTCCGTAATTATTACTAGCTGATCCTTTACCACCAGCACCATCCGAATAACCACTACTACTTGAAGTAATACCATTATTGGCACCGCCCACATGACTATAAGAATCGGGTTGTCCATTGCTTGTTTGTCCATAACTACCTTGACCACCACCACCACCACCACCAGCTATAATAATAATACTTTCGAGAGTATTATGCGGTGCTCTTGTTATAAATGTTCCACCACCGCCACCACCGGGTCTGTGATAATAATCAGGGTCTCCAAAACCTTGTTGCCCTACTAAAATTCTAATAACCTCTCCTCTTTCTAAATCAAAATTTCTTGTTATATGTGCTCCAGCACCCCCAATGTCATTTCCGCCACCACTGGTACCGTGTCCTCCGTCACCACCAGCAGCACCAACAGCAGTTATACTATATGTTCCTGATTCTGGAACGGTCCAATCTTGCATACCATCTATAGTTTGATTAAAATATTCAGTATTAGATGCCCAAGTTGTTGATGAATATTCAGTTGTGCAATCAGAAAGTGATGGTCCATATCTTCCAATTGCTCCACAACGTGTAAATGTATGAGAAGTAAAATCATATAACTTGTCCATTGACTGTTTATAGCCCTCTAATCCACCTCTACAAGTAATGGTTCCATTTACATCTAATTCATTTAGAGGACTCTCTGTTCCAATTCCTACATTTCCGCCATTTGGATTTAATAAAAGACTCCCATTGGGAGTAGTTCCTGGTATAAAGGTTATAGATAATGAACCATGTCCAATATCATTAATACCATGTGAAAATTCTGTCCCACCAGTCTTGTAATATGACCCTCCACCATCTGCTCCTACATTATTATTATTGTGAATTGGATATTGTGCTGATGACGATCCATAATTACCACCAAATAAACCACCACCACCACCACCGGGATTTCCTCCACCAGTACCGCCACCACCAAAACCACCTATACCAAAATTTCCCCCATAGCCATTATTGTTGGAACCAGATAAACCATTTATAAAAGATCTTCCACCACTGTTGTTGTATCCTTCTCCATTTCCAATAAATCCACCACCACCACCACCACCATTTCCAGAACCGACCCCACCGGATGTGCTTGCGTCAGTAGAACTAGTAATAGAAGTAGCATCTGAACCTAGAATATTACCATGCGCTGTGGAACCACCACCACCACCCGCAATGACTAATACATCATGAATGGTGGCTTTAGAATGATCATCAGTTGTGTTTTTTACCATAAATGTTCCTCCTCCACCACCACTCGCCCACCAACCACCGGCACTGCTACCTTCGTGACCTTTTTGACCAACACATATCCAATATTTGTCACCCTTATTTAAACGATATGTTATTTCTATGCTAGCACCTTTGCCTCCTGTTGCCCCTGTTCCTTGGTGGGCATCACTAGCCCCTTTAGCTACAATAGTATATTTTCCAGTTATGGGAACTGTCCAGATTTGATACCCATGTGGATGGACAGAAAAAAAATCCGTATTGCCTGTCCAAGTAGCACTTGAATACGCACTTATACACTCAGCTTGAGTTGGTCCATTATTTCCAATTTTTCCGGCATTTGTGAAAGTATGAGAAGTAAAATCATATAACCCCCCTCCCGGTAATATAGCACCATTTAAGCTACTTGCAAAGTTAATGTCTCCATTATCGGTAATACTTAGCATTGGACCACTTGGTCTGTTTGGGCCAAAAATGTAAGCACTACCGCTATTATTACCATCATCGTCGTCATTTCTTGCTCCCACTATAATATAATTACCGGAAATAGCAAGACTAGATACACTAAAATAATCATCGTCCGCCGCATCACTAGCAGTTATTTTTTTTATTTCTGTTCCACTTATAACATCATACATAAAAACGGCACCCCGGTTTGGTGATACTCCATTTCGATACTGTCTTGCCCCTACAATAGCATAATTACCGGAAATAGCAACACTTTGTCCAAAATCATCATTTGCTTCTCCATCCGTATCAACTAGTTTGTGGAGTTGTGCGCCTGTTTGGACGTTAAAGATGTAAGCACTACCACTACTAGTGCCATAATCATCATCATAAATTGCCCCTACAATAGCATAATTACCTGAAATAGCTACGCTAAATCCAAACTGATCACCACTTGCTATATCATTGGAGCTTAACATATGAAGTTGAGTTCCAGTAGCGACATTAAAAATATAAGCACGACCACTATTAGTGCCATCAACATCTGCTGCTGATGCTCCTACAATAGCATAATTACCGTCGATAGCGACACTTTGTCCAAAACCACTATTCGCAGCCCCATCACTAGCGGTAATTTTGTGAAGTTGAGTTCCAGTAGCGACATTAAAGATGTAAGCACTACCACTATCAGAAGATGGAGCATCATCACCTTTTGCCCCTACGATAGCATAATTACCTGAAATAGCTACGCTAAATCCAAAATAATCAATAGTCGCCGCATCACTAGCTGTTATTTTGTGGAGTTGGGTTCCAGTAGTAACATTAAAAATATAAGCACTACCACTATTACTACCATTATCATCATCATAAATTGCCCCTACAATAGCATAATTACCTGAAATGGCGCAACGACCAAAATAATCACTAGCCCCCGGATCACTAGCAGTTAGTTTGTGAAGTTGAGTTCCAGTAACAACATTAAAAATGTAAGCACTACCAGTATTAGTTGTTGTATCATCATTATTAGGTGCGCCTACAATAGCATAATTACCGTCGATAGCAACATATTGTCCAAAATTATCATTAGCTGCCGCATCACTAGCAGTAATTTTGGTTTCTTTGCTAAATGTAAAATCCATAAATGAACCTATTTTTAAACTATCCGAAGTAATGGTTCCATTCACGTGTAATTGAGTTTGAGGACTATCTGTTCCAATTCCTACATTTCCACCATCCGGATTTAATAGAAGTAACGACATACCTCCTTCTGTTAAAGATTCGATTATAACATAACCATGATCCCAACCAGTATTACCATTTTGATAACGAACTAAACCTGATTCCCCCGAAGCTGTTCCACTAATAGCGTTCGCATTATAACTACCACCTCCTCCAGCTCTTGAATTAGCGGCATTATCACTCCCACCACCACCAGAATAACCACCGCCACCACCAGTTCCACCACCAGCACCATATGGGCCACCTCCGCCACCAAAACCACCATATGGGGGACCATTAGGATATGAGGATTCAGCAAAAACAAGTCTTTTATCACCACCCCAACATCCTTCAGTCAAATTAGTAAAAGCCTTACCACCTTCACCGAAAGTGGGAGAATCAAAGCCATCTGTAAAAAATCCACCACCACCACCACCGGTATTACCACTAGGTTGTCCACCTCCACCATTCCCACCAGTTCCGCCAGAAGAGGTCGTGGATCCATTATAACTCCCCAGACCACTAGTCTCAGCACTTGCATGTTGGTTATCCGCAGCGTCAGAACTTGGATTTTCAGCAGAACCACCACCACCAGCAATAACTAAAATAGAATCATTTGTATTATATGGTGCTTTAACAACAAATGAACCGCCACCACCACCACAAGTGTTATAATTTGAATTATTTTGTCCTCGTTGTCCAACTACAATTCTTATAATTTCTCCTTTTTCTAAGGAGAAATCACCCCGTAACATAGCACCTTGACCTCTAGCTCCATTAGTATAATCGTCACCTTTAGCATCCGACCCACTAGAAGCACCAACAGCAGTAATTCTATAAATTCCATTTTGAGGAACAGTCCATTCTTGATAACCTTGAAGATGTGACATTTTAAAATAACTATCATTTTGTGTCCAACTAGCACTTGAATATTCGCTTTTACATTCGCTTAAGGTTGGTCCATAAGGTCCTTCAGCACCGGCATTTGTGAAAGTATGAGAAGCAAAATCATATAACGCCTTCTCCATATCAGGACCATTTAAGCTACCTGCAAAGTAAGTGTTTCCATTTACTACCATGTTTTCATTATCTGTAATACTTAGAATAGGAACACTTGGTTCAGTAGGACCGAATATATAAGCACTACCACTATCCTGTCCATTATCGTCGTCTTTATGAGAACCTATAATAGCATAATTACTTGAAATGGCTACACTGTATCCAAATTCATCACTAGAAACCATATCACTAGATTTTAATATTTTAACTTCCTTTCCCGTTTGAACATCGAATATGTAAGCACCTGGATTGGCAGAAGCACCGTATAAGTACCCACAGCCCACTATTGCGTAATTACCATCAATACCGACATTATACCCAAAATAATTATTGGTAATGTCATCACTGGCGTGAAGTTTATAGAGTAATCCTCCTGTTTGAACATTGTAAATAAATGCTGATCCAGCATCTGTATGATTATCATCATCATCATATGCTCCTACAATAGCATAATTACCTGAAATTGCCACACTTATTCCAAAAGAGTCAGTATTCGCTCCATTAGTATCCGTAAGTTTGTGAAGTTGGGTTCCCGATTGAACATCGAATATATAAGCAGCACCTGGATTAGTATTGGTATCATAACTATTTGCTCCAATAATAGCATAATTACCTGAAATAGCAACACTTTTTCCGAAAAACTGTCTATTAGAAGCATCGCTAGCAGTAAGTTTGTGAAGTTGGGTTCCAGTAGTAACATTGAAAATGTAAGCATGTCCGTACCGATATGTTGTTGCATGATATTCATAACTTGCCCCTACTATAGCATAATTACCATCGATGGCTACATATTCTCCAAAATAAGCACTTGATTCACTTGCAATATGAGTAATGATATGTAATTCTTCACCAGATTGAACATTGAATATATATGCTTTACCATTAGAACCTCCCGTTCTCATCCCTACAATAGCATAATTACCTGAAATAGCAACACCTATTCCAAATTGACCTGTATCTCCATCACTAGGAGTAAGCGTTCGAATTTCAGCACCAGTATATAAATTATATATATATGCTTTATTAGCATAATGAGCCCCCACAATAACATAATTGCCGTTGATGGCTACACTATTTCCAAATCTATTGTTCGCCCCTCCATCACTAGCAGTAATTTTGGTTTCGTTGCTAAATGAAAAATCCTTAAATGTGCCTGCTTTTAAACCATCCGAAGTAATGGTTCCACTCACGTGTAATTGAGTTTGAGGATTTGTCGTTCCAATTCCTACATTTGATTCCCTATATATATCTCCTCCACTAACATCCCAATTACTAAAAATTCTAGGATTGCCATTTGAATCTTTTAAGGTTCCATTCAATTGTAAATCACCGGTTACAGTAATATTACTATCTCTTGTAAGATCATCTCCATTAATTGTCCAATTACTAAAAATTCTAGGATTGCCAGACGCATCTTTTAAGGTTCCATTCAATTGTAAATCACCACCTATTTTTGTATTACCATTTACAAATAATTTATTTGTTATATCAGCACTAGTATCACCAATTGTTACTGAACTATTCCTATACAAATCAATTGAAGTTCCACCATACGTTTGTGATTCTAAAGCACCGAATAATTCTATTTCACTTATCATCACTCTAGAATCGGATGAACCCGATAAATTTAATACACTTATTCTGTAATAACGGAACAGTCCTTTAACTTCATTTAAGTTCCAAGTGCCTGAATGATTTGATGACCAACTTGGATTTTGCACATGTTGAATCGTTGTCCAATTCGTGCCGTCTAAACTTCCTAATAAGTAGAAATTACTAGGACGTCTTCCTGTATAATAATGAAGAAATGTCATTGAAAATGAAGTTATTACTGAGTTTTGTCCTATATCAATCTGACCCCAACTACCAGATAATGTAGTAGTTCCATCTACATTTGTAGTCGTTTGACTTCCCAAATATTCGTATGGAGAACTATTATTATATTTATCACTGGCGCTACCTGAACCTATCCATCCAAAATTTCCAAAATCTCCATCGAATGCATTCTCAAAGTGCATACCGTTACCTTGTGTCGAAGAATGACTATAAGTTTTTCCAGTAATAGTTCCACCAGCACTAGATTTTAAACCAATATTATAAGGAGTAACCGTTAAAACAAAAATACCATTTGGATCTTGAGTTTCCCAATTACTAAAAACTCTAGCATTTCCAGTTGAATCTAGCAGACTTCCATTTATTTGTAGATCACCAGTAATTAAACCATGACCACTAACATCTAAAGCGGTTGTTGGAGTAATATTATTAATACCAATTTTAAAAACACCATCTGTTTGATTACTTACTATACCCGGTGTTCCCATTCCACTTCCTGAAGTATATATTGTTTCATCACCTTTTAAAATGGCACCTGTAAGTCGGATATCTCCATTAATATCGAGAGGATACTTTGGTGCTCCACTATTTACACTAACATCCAATCCTATACCTAAACGTCCATCTTTAAAACTTGTTTTGTATGACATATATATTTATTACTTAGGTTAATTATTAAGTAATAGATATCAAAAAAGTTAAATTCCTAAATGTGCCTTAATGGCGGCTAATTCAGCTTTTAATTCAGCATTTTCATTTTCCAACGCAATTACTTTCTTATCTAATTCCTGTGTCGCACTAAAATTTAATGCAAACAATTTCTGTTTATCTAACGTATGGAAATCATCAACCTCTTTTCCATAACAAAACACATTATTCCATGATTGATCAAAAGTAAAGCTGTTATCCGGATTTCCAACAACTTTTTTCATTGTTTCATCATTACCACTAGGGTCATTACTAACATAAAATCGGTATTTTATACCACTAACATCTTGTAAATCACTTGTTAATTTATATGTATTATTGCTGCCGTCTATAATTTCTGTCCAATAAATATTTTCCAATTTCCGCATTTCATTGGGTATAATCTCTTTTTGTGTGGAAACAGCCATCGGTATAATTTCTTTCACTTCTTGTGCTATGAAACCAATTGTTTTACCAGCACTTTTTCTTATTTTATCTTTATATTCATAATAACGACAAGGTATATTTCTTACCATTTCTAAAGCTAAATTATCGCTTACATCAACTATATTTGTTTTAATGCGGGCATCACTCGCAATACGCAAACTTCCATAGATCGCTGCTTCACCATTAACATAAAAGGCAAGTTGTGTTGTGTTATTTGAGCTCCCAACACCTTGATCTGTATATTGAAGACCTGTAAAGGAGGTGGGCCCTGAGTTGCCCTCGACGGAAAGTTTTGCCGCAGGACTCGTCGTTCCAATTCCTACATGTCCGTTTTCATGTATTCTCATTTTTTCAGTAGCATCTGTAGAAGTATCATTAACACCAGATGTGTAAAACGCTAAACTTTGTCTGAAATAATTTCCTGTCCCTACTGCTATAATTTTTGCTGATATTTTAGTGTAACCACCGCCATAATTTGTTTTCCATAATAATCCGCCACTGGAAGTAGTTCCATAACTGTGCGGCCAGGCTACCCCATTAGAAGTTATGAATCGAATGTATTTAGCATCAGATTCCGTCGGGGTTTGACCAACAAAACTATCATTTTTTAAATCAATTATATATTCTGGACTCGTCGTTCCAATTCCTACATTTCCACTAGGAAATGAACATGCATTACTACCAGTGCTATTATTTCTTAGTTCAAAAAGGACAGTAGAATCATCATTACCTCTAAATCGTAAATAATGCCCATCTTTTCTTATATAGTGTTTTTCAAAATTTCCGCCACTATTATTACCATCAAATACTATATCAGTTCTTGAACCATATAAGTGTAATGTTCTTTCTGGACTCGTCGTTCCAATTCCTAATCTACCACTTTGCATGTAACTCCATTTATCTTTTGTTCCTGACAAAAACCAATTTGCATATGGGTCCCAATTTGGTGACCCTCCCTTTGTTCCATCTATATACATTCCCCATGAATGATTGGTGTCGCCCGGAACATCACAACTTGAAGGATGACAATAACCAACACTATATTTTGGAATTACTGCTCCATCTGTTACTAAATAATCCTTATTTAAACAAAAAATAGTAAATAAATTGTTACTAGGATTACGTGGATAATCGCCTACTAATCCACCTATTGGGGAATTATAATGAAAATAACCACTTGTTTCTATATTACCGCTTACATCCAATTTAGAATCGGGACTTGTCGTTCCAATTCCTACATTTCCACCTTTTGGATTTAATAATAAAGGATAATGAGTGCTGGTCGATCCTGCTTGTATATAAGAAGGATAACCCCAAGAACTGTTCCATACTGTCCCCATCCATATTCCCCAATAATTGTTCGCGCTACTTTTAGATTTACCTAAAAACAAATCACATGTATTATTACCATCTATATCACCAACATAATTCGGTATAGTATTATCTGAAGAAGTAACTAGTTTATTTGTATTCAAAGGACATCTAGGACTCGTCGTTCCAATTCCTACATTTCCAGTGTATTCAAGGCAAAATGTTTTGGTTACATCTGGACTGCTTCCTCCTTTAGTAGTCGAAGGGATTATTTGAAACGCCGCATCATTCGACCGATAAGGTCCCATAAACCAATTCCTGGCGTTAGCCACATTTTCCGTGTCTGTAAAACGAATGCGACCAGTCCCATTGCCACCCGACCCTTCAATATCTAATTTTTCACCCGGACTCGTCGTTCCAATTCCTACATTTCCATTACCAGCTAGACTCATTACCATTGTATTTGGTGTCGTTCCATAAGAATTAGAACTATTACCTGGACTATTAACATAAAATCTTAAACTTCCAACCGGAGCTACATCTGGATAAGAATTACCGGGATTTGCCCAACTAGCAAATTTAATAGCACTGGAAATACTATTAACATCACCTGTGTCACCTTTAGATTCAATTTTAAAAGCCATAAATTCATCGTGAGAACCAATACCATCTCCATCGGTTCCTACATTAACAGCTGTTTCTGTTTTAAGATGCAATAAACAATTAGGACTCGTCGTTCCAATTCCTACATTTCCATCTGATTTAATTATCATCTTTTCAGTGCTATTAGTTATAAATCTCATAGTGTCAGCATAATCAAACCATATACCTGTTCCACTAGATAAATGATTTTTTAAATAACTAACTGTTGTATCACCTAATTTAGCAGAACCATTTACTTCTAACTTATACCCTGGACTTGACGTTCCAATTCCTACATTTCCATTTGGTCGATAAATATCGGTGGTATTACTATGAACCTCCCAATTACTAAACGTTGGTGTTTGACCATTCATTTGAAAATTTCCTGTTATATTCAAATTTTGTGCTGTAACCGTTCCAGTAAATTCTGGACTGGCTTTATTTGCTTTTGTTGCTAAGTTAATTACTAAATTATTATTACATATATCTTGAACAGCATTTGCTATTTCTAATAATGTATCAAATTCATCATCAAGAGGTGCTAATATATCAGATGTTAAATCTGTTGTTACACTATTAGACCATGATGGAGCATTTCCTTCTTGTGTTGCTTGCGAGGCTGTTGTTGATTCACCACTTGATAAACTCACACCATTCACATAAATATCACCATCCAAATTTAAACTACCAGATACATCCAATGTATATACTGGATTGGATTTTCCTACACCAAATTTATATTTACCTGTATTCGAATCTTGAACACTATATAAACCTTTTACTCCTACGCCACCACCTGATGAATAAATACTTCCATCTGCTTTAACTATCGCACCAGTTAAACGTATATC
>MDTE01135448.1_pt1 | contig 13624 bp, 10 predicted proteins | sample 811231 | NCBI WGS metagenome assembly MDTE01 (sample SAMN05326651, study PRJNA326480) | marine metagenome | isolation source: seawater | place: Indian Ocean: Red Sea | collected 2010
CAACGTTGGCGTTGGCTCTCCAAGACTTGTTCGGTGGTTGAGCGTTCGGCTTGTCGAAAATCCGAGTGCCCCTGCCTCGACCGCCTCGCGGGCAAGTCGGGCCATCTCGGCTATGTCCTCAGGAGTTGCAGGCTCTTGTGTTGCTCCGCGCTCCCCCATCACATGAAGACGAAGTGCGCCGTGAGGAAGTTGGGTGCCGAGGTCAATATCTCGAGGGCGTCGCTCGAGCTCGTCGAGATATTCAGGGAAACTCGACCAATTCCACGAAAGACCCTCATGCAACGCCGTGCCAGGGATGTCTTCGACACCTTCCATCAACTGGATGAGACGCTCACGATTGTGCTCATGCACTGGAGCAAAGCCAACACCGCAGTTGCCCATTACAACCGTGGTGACACCGTGCCAACTCGACGGAGCGAGTGCTGAATCCCACGTCGCCTGCCCGTCATAGTGCGTGTGGATGTCGACGAATCCTGGGGTGACCAAATGGCTTTCAGCATCAATCTCGCGGGTTCCGCTTCCCGACACCGAGCCAACTTCGGTGATCACACCACCCGAAACAGCAACGTCACCGATGGCACGTTCCGCGCCGGTGCCGTCAACGACAGTCCCATTACGAATAACGAGTTCATGTTCAGCCATGGCACTCCTTTCCCCACCTGAAAAACTAGCCGGAGTGTGTCTGGTGGTGCGCAGTCAGCGACTTGCGAGTTCGGCGATGCGAGAGATGCCTTCCACAATGTCGTCGTCACCGAGGGCAAAAGAGAATCGTGCGTAACCGGGTGTGCCGAATGCTTCACCGGGAACGAAGGCAACTTTGGCCTCGGTGAGGACGAGGTCGGCAAGTTCGAGCGTGGTGTTCGCAACCGAGCCGCCTAGCGGGCGCCCGAGCAAACCCGAGACATTCGGGAAACAGTAAAACGCCCCCTGGGGCTCAAGACATGTCACCCCGGGAATCGCTGAGAGCAGTCGATGCATCTCGGTGCCGCGACGCCGGAATGCTGACCGCATCATTGCGACGTCATCGAGCGGGCCGGCGACTGCTGCAAGCGCAGCTTGTTGAGCTACGTTCGCCACGTTTGAGGTGGCGTGCGACTGAAAGTTTGTAGCGGCTTTGATGACATCTGTCGGGCCGATCATCCAGCCGACGCGCCAGCCGGTCATCGCGTAGGTTTTCGCAACGCCATTTACCACCACACATTGGTCGGCGACCTCAGGAACGAGCGTCGGCATCGAAGCGAATTCGTTCTCGCCATAAATGAGGTGCTCGTAAATTTCATCGGTGAGCACCCACACACCGTGCTCAACCGCCCAACGGCCGATATCTGCGATTTCGTCTGGGGTGTAGACCGCTCCAGACGGGTTATCTGGGCTCACAAACAACAAGACCTTCGTGCGAGACGTGCGTGCTGCTTCAAGTTGTGCGACGGTGACTTTGAATCCGGCAGTGTCGTCGGTGTCGATGACGACGGGCACACCTCCGGCGAGCACGATCGCTTCTGGATATGTCGTCCAATACGGTGCCGGACAGATCACCTCATCACCCGGGTCGCACAACGCAGCAAACGCGGTGTACACCGCGTGCTTACCGCCATTGGTGACGAGCACCTGGTCGGAAGAAATCTCGAACGCAGAATCGCGCATCGTCTTTGCGGCAATTGCCTCCCGAAGTTCCGGAAGACCACCCGCTGGCGAATAACGATGGTTTTTGACCTCCGCACACGCGGCGGCCGCTGCATCGACGATATGGGCCGGCGTCGCAAAGTCGGGCTCGCCTGCGCCAAAGCCAATGACGTTTTCACCCTGCGCCTTCAGCGCTTTCGCTTTCGAGTCAACAGCAAGGGTCGCAGATGGAGCAATAGATGCAAGGCGGGATGACACTCGATTCACCCCCACAGCCTGCCAGCATTTGCCCGAGTTCACGCCGTGGGCATCGCATTCCTGTATGAAATGTTCACCGGCTAGGCGTAGTAGTCGCGCCGACTGCCTGCCATCCTTGTGGGGTGGATCCCTCCGCTATCACTATCCCCTCCGAGCTCCTTCCCGCCGACGGCCGCTTCGGCTGCGGCCCATCAAAAGTGAGGGGTGAACAGATCACCGCAATTTCCGATGCCGCAACGACGATTATGGGAACTTCGCATCGGCAAGCCCCGGTCAAAGATCTCGTGGGCAACGTGCGATCGGGGCTCACCGAACTATTCGGTCTCCCCGACGGATGGGAGATCATCCTCGGCAACGGTGGTTCAACAATGTTTTGGGATGCAGCCACATTTGGTCTCATCAACTCCCGCAGTCAACATCTGGTTTTCGGGGAATTCTCCTCAAAATTCGCCGATGCCGCATCAAGTGCGCCACACCTCGATCAACCAACAGTGATCAGCACCGAACCCGGCGACCATCCCACCGCAGTAGCAGAAGAGGGCGTGGACCTATACGCCCTCACCCACAACGAAACGTCGACCGGAGTTTCTATGCATCTCGAGCGACCGGCTGGAATCGCCGACGATGCGCTTGTCGCTGTCGATGCCACAAGCGCCGCTGGTGGCCTCTCGTGGCAGCCGTCTGAGGTCGATGTCTACTACTTCGCCCCACAAAAAAGTTTCGCCTCTGACGGCGGACTCTGGATTGCTGCCTGCTCGCCGATCGCAGTCGACCGCATCGAGCAGATCGCAGCGAGCGATCGTTGGCGCCCTGCCGCACTCGACCTCGGCATTGCTCTCTCGAATAGCCGCCTTAACCAGACATACAACACACCCGCTCTTACGACACTCATCATGTTGAACGCACAGATCGAGTGGATGTTAGGAAACGGTGGAGCCACTTGGGTCGCTGATCGGGTCGCCACGTCTGCTTCGACCATCTATGGATGGGCTGAAACCCATTCGCTTGCAACACCATTCGTCAACGACCCCGCAAAGCGCTCACATGTCGTTGCAACAATTGACCTCGATAACAGCATTGAAGCAACTGTGGTCAGCGCAGTGCTTCGAGCTCACGGCATCGTCGATACCGACAGCTACCGAAAACTCGGACGCAACCAACTTCGAGTTGGGATGTTCCCAGCAATCGACCCGGCCGACATTGAGCGCCTCACCACTTGTATCGACCACGTGATGGAACAACTCACATCATGACCGACGATTTCACTCCGACTGTAGAAGAAATCCTCACCCTTGACGCGCAGTCAATTCTCCCGCTTCGCAACCCGGTGATGGTCGTCGCTCTCGAGGGCTGGTTCGATATGGCAGGTGCTGCGAGCGCAGCCGTCGAAGCACTCTTCGACGACGAACACCGCATCACTGTCGGGGAGATCGAGCCCGACCCCCTCTACGACTTCACCATCGAACGTCCTCACGTTGAAATGGTTGAAGGACAGTTAAGAACAATCAGGTGGCCACGAAACCAAATCGACGTGTGGCGTAACGAGCTCGCATCTCGTGATGTGGTGCTGCTGTTGGGGGTTGAACCACACCTTTCGTGGCGAACATATTGCGAGGCGGTTCTCACGACCTGCGAGGAATTGGGGTGCTCACTAGTCGTCACAGTAGGAGCTGGGGCCGAGCAGATTCCACATTCACGTTCCCCTCTCGTCACCGGAAGTTCGACCAACCACGATCTCGCTCAGCGACTCGGACTCAGCACGCCCTCATATCAAGGTGTCACCGGCGTCGTGGGGGTCTTGCACCCCACACTCGAAGCTTCTGATATCCCGTCGGTGTCGCTGCGGGTCGGTATTCCTCACTACCTGTCGAACGCGAGCCACCCACTCGCCGTGCGGTCGTTGCAATCACACTTGTCTCATGTGCTCGGTGTCGGCCCAGGTCGAGACCTCAGCAACGACATCAATCAGGCGCGCATGCTCCACGATGAACTCGTCGCCACCGACCCTCAACTCGCAATGTATGTCACCATGCTCGAACGAGAATTCGATCGGCGGGCGGAATCGATCATCCCAAGCGCTGATGACCTGGGCGCAGAACTCGAGGAGTTTCTGCGCAATCTCAATAACGACGACGAATAGACCGCGTCCGAGCACCGTTTCGCTAACCCCTACTATTCAGCCATGGGGGATACGCAAGCACTCGAGCCCGACGACGTAATGACCGCAACCGACCAGCACGGACAGATTGCACATCAGTCGCTCATCGACCACAGTCTCCGCCTCGAGCGAACTCTTCATGAGGTGAGCGATGGAGTGTGGTGTCTCGTCGGCAACGGCCTCTCAAACCAGACGTTCGTCACCGCGCCCGATGGCATCATCGCCATCGATACCGGTGAGTCGATCGAGGAAATGCGCGACGCTCTGATCGAACTTCGGACGGTCACCGACGCTCCGATCGTTGCGGTGATCTACACACACTTCCACTATGTGAGCGGGACCCAAGCCATTCTGGACACAGAACCGGTTGAAGAAATTTGGGGTCACGCACGCATCGAGGACAACCTTCGTCGCTCTGCTACCGAAATCGCTCCCGCCTATGGGCGCGGCCTCGTGGAGCAATTTGCCATGCAACTCCCTCACGACGGCCCTGACGGCATCGTCAATGTCGGTCTCGGGCGTGCATACCGGATGCCAGAACATGCGCCATTTACCGGTGGTCATGTTCCGGCAACCCATACCTTCGCCGAGGCCACCACGATTGACGTGGCCGGGCTAACAGTGGAGGTAACCCCGGCACCCTCCGATGCTGATGATTCAGTCACCTTGTGGATGCCGACCATCGGTGTTGCGGTTCACAACATCCTCTGGCCCGCCCTGTTCAATGTCTTTGCGATCCGCGGGGAGGAATATCGAGACCCGAGAATTCTTCTCACCGGCCTTGATCACCTTCATTCACTCGGGGCCGAACATCTTGTGGCGACACACGGCCCACCGCTGTCAGGTGCAACTGATATCGACGAGCGCCTCCGCTCGTACCGTGACTCGATTCAGTTTCTCTGGGACCAAACAGTGCGATGGACAAACCGAGGAGCCACCTCAGCCGAACTCGCGCACCGGGTTCGACTACCCGAACGCTTCGGAGATGATTGGCTCACCCAGCAGCATTACGGCATCGCCGAACACCATGCCCGACAGATCCGAACCGGCCTCTTTGGCTTCTTCGACGGTGATCCTGCAAACATTCTTCCGCTCGACACACAAGATCATGCAGAGCACCTCATCGACGCCATGGGTGGCCAGGGTGCCGTCCGCTCTCGGTGCGAGGAAGCGCTCACCACAGATGTTCGCTGGGGGCTCTACCTCGCATCTCAGCTCGCCCATCACCGCAAGGCATCCGATGAAGACCGTGGCCTTCTCGCAACAGCTCTGCGCACCGCCGCCAGGCGCACACCGAGCGCAAATGTGCGGAACTGGTGCATCACCAAAGCACTTGACGTCGAAGGATCGATCGATATGTCACGGCATCGGACGCACCGGCTCGGTCGACGTCAAATCGCAGGGTGGGATCTCGCAACCTCAGCGGGGGTGTTGAGGGTGATGATCGAACCCGAAAAAATGGAGGGTGCCGATTGCCATATCGCGATTGAGGTCGAGGGCGAGCGCTGCGGACTTCACTTCAGGAACCACATTTTGTGCCCAACGAGCGGCACTGACGCACCTCATACGTTGAGCTGCACTCGCACAACCTGGGACGGTCTCCTCACCGGGTCAGTCACCCTCACTGAAGCGCTCAACACCGGTGCGATCACCATTCACGGAGACACCGACGCCGTCATTTCTGCGTTCAGTGCTCTCGATCACCCAGCCTTTACCCGGTGATGAAATGACACAGTTACCTCACTCGTCACAACCATTCGCCGGAGACATCCAACGGCTGCTTTCTGACTCAACACCAGCATCGTTCTCGCAGCGCGCAGCACCGACGAACGCTCCGAACGTGCTGCTCATCATGCTCGATGACGTCGGCTTTGGCTCAATGTCAACATTCGGGGGCCCGGTGCCATCGCCCGCTCTCCAACGCGTCGCCGATGAGGGATTGTCGTACAACCAGTTCCACACCACAGCACTGTGCTCGCCCACCCGAGCGGCACTCCTCACCGGCCGACAACATCACCGGGTACATATGGGTGGCATCACCGAGATCGCAAACTCGTATCCGGGATACGACTCCGCAATTCCGGTCGAGGCAGCATCAGTTGCGGAGGTGCTGCGAATGTCGGGATATTCGACCTCGTGCTTTGGAAAATGGCACCTCGCCCCTTCATGGGAACAAAGCCCATCAGGGCCGTTCGATCGTTGGCCAACCGGGCTCGGCTTCGATCGGTTCTACGGCATTATCGGCGCCGAAGCTTCCCAATGGGAGCCCGCCGTGTACGACCAAACCACACCAATTTCGCCTCACGCCGGTCGACCCGACTACCACCTCACCGAAGACCTTGCCGACCGAGCAATCGAGTGGCTTGAACGACAGCGGGCGTCGACTCCTGACCGTCCCTGGTTCTGTTATTTCTCAACCCCCGCCGTTCACGCCCCGCATCATGCGCCAGCTGACTGGATCGATCGGTTCGCCGGGAAATTCGATGAGGGCTGGGATGCGTTGCGTGACGCCATTTACGAACGTCAACTCCAACTCGGGGTGATTCCTCCCGACACGGCCAACACAACACGTCCTGACCCGATCCCTGCATGGAACGACTATCCAGAGCGGTACCGGCCAGTTGCCACACGACTCATGGAATGTTTTGCGGGCTTTCTCGCCCATACCGATCATCACATCGGACGGGTCATCGACGCAGCACGCGCACTTGATGAACGCCATGGTTCTGACACCCTCATCATCTATCTCACCGGTGACAACGGTGCGTCAGCCGAAGGAACGATTCACGGCGCCTGGAGCGCACCATCGTTCCAAAATGGTGTTCACGAAGACCCTGAGTGGCTACTCGAGCACATCAACGACTTCGGAACCGCTCGTTGCGAGAACCACTTCAATGTTGGGTGGGCCTGGGCGCTCGACTCACCATTCCAATGGATGAAACAAGTTGCGTCTCATTTCGGGGGCACCCGTAATGGGCTTGCAATCTCGTGGCCCAACAACATCACCGACGCCGGAGGTGTGCGCTCCCAGTTTCATCACGTCGTTGATATCGCTCCGACGATTTACGCGGCCGTCGGCATCACTCCGCCTGATCAAGTGAACGGTATTGAGCAAATGGAACTCGACGGTGTTCCGATGAACTACACCTTTCGTTCCGACGGCGAAAGTACGCGCACCTCGCAATATTTCGAAATCCTCGGAAACCGAGCGATGTACCACGACGGCTGGATTGCATCATGCTTTCATGGTCGTGTCCCGTGGATCAGAATGCAGGCATACGAATTCGATGGTCCCGATGAAGTCTGGGAGTTGTACGACGTCAAGAACGACTTCTCGCAATCGGTCAACCTCGCCGACGCCGAACCCGAGCGACTCGCCGAATTACGTGATCTCTTCGATGCTGAGGCTCATCGCCTCGGGGTATACCCGCTTCGAGATGCGGGCTCCCCTCGCAACGGTGACCTTGCAGTGCCTCACTCCCTCGGCAACACCACATCGATGACGTATTCCACCGCACACGTTCGGATGCCTGAATCATCGGTGATCAACCTCAAAAACTGTTCGTGGACCATCACCGGCAAGATCAATATCGACAGCACGGCTGAGGGTGTCATTGTGTGTCAAGGCGGAAATATGTCGGGCTGGTCGATGTGGCTACGCGACAGCGCACCCCAATTCACCTACAACTGCTTCGGTCACGACATCACCACCATCTCAGGCGAAATACTTGCTGAAGGAGAGCACACGATCGTCGTCGACTTTGTCTACGACGGTGGCTTCGGAGGCGGAGGAGACCTCGTCATGACGGTGGATGGCACCCCTGTTGCTGGCGCTCGCATCGAACGCACGGTACCACTCGTCTACTCGATGAGTGGAGAAACATTCGATGTCGGTATCGATACCGGATCAGCGGTAGGCCCATACCCTCACGACTACCGCTGCACCGCAACGATTCAGGACGTGACCCTTGAACGACGTTCAGAGCCTGATCCTGCGATCAAGCAACTGGTCGAAGAAGGAATGTGGCGAGCTGGAATAAGCACCCAATAACCGGCACGGTCCGGTTACGACGAGGCGGCGAATCCCGCACGAAGATCATCAAGAATGTCTTCGATATTTTCAAGACCAACCGAAAGTCGCACGAGCCCCGGCGTCACAGAGCTCGCAGCCTGCTCTTCTGGAGCGAGCTGTGAGTGAGTCGTGCTCGCCGGGTGAATGACAAGACTACGAGCATCACCAATGTTGGCAACGTGGCTGTGAAGTTCGAGGCCTTCAACAAACTTCTTTCCCGCCTCAAGACCACCAGAGATCTCAAACGCAAGAACGGAGCCGTAGCCGCGACCGCCACCGAGGCGAGTTGCACGCCCATGCCATTCACTCGACGCAAGGCCGGCGTAGTTCACCGACTCAACCTGCGGATGAGCGTCGAGGAACTCAGCCACTGCCTGCGCATTTGAGAAATGACGCTCCATACGAAGGCTCAACGTCTCCATGCCTTGAAGGATCATGAATGCGTTGAATGGAGAGATTGCCATTCCGAGATCTCGAAGCATCTGAACACGTGCTTTGAGAATCATTGCACCATGTCCGAGCGCCGGGAAATATGCAAGACCGTGGTAGCTCGGGTCGGGCTCGGTGAAGTTTGCAAATCTCCCTGAGGCTGAGTAGTCGAATGTTCCGCCGTCGACGATGCCGCCTGCCACCGACGTTCCGTGACCGCCAATGAACTTGGTGAGTGAATGCACCACGATGTCGGCTCCCCACTCGAGAGGCCTCACGAGGTACGGCGTTGCAACGGTGTTGTCGACCATGAGCGGGATGCCCTCTGAGTGGGCGACCTCTGAGACGCCTTCAATATCGAACATGTCGTTCTTCGGATTTGGCAACACCTCTCCATAGAACAAGCGAGTGTTGTCTCGCACAGCCGCCCGCCACTGGTCAAGGTCATGCGGGTCGTCAACGAAGGTGACTTCGATGCCCATTTTCGGGAGGGTGTAGTGCAACAGGTTATAGGAACCGCCGTAGAGCGATGGCGAAGCCACGATGTGGTGACCCGCTTCGACGACGGTGAGGATCGCAAGCGTCGCCGCGGCCTGGCCTGATGAGGTAGCAAGCGCCCCAGGAAGACCAATTGCGGTCGTGCATCCACCCTCGAGGTCGCTCAGACGTGCCTCTAGGGCTGCCTGAGTTGGGTTCATGATACGGGTGTAAATATTCCCGACTTCCGCCAAGGCGAACAGATTGGCGGCGTGTTCGGTATCGCGAAACTCGTAAGAGGTCGTTTGGTAGATCGGCACGGCACGCGAGCCGGTTGCCGGGTCTGGATCTCCCCCTACGTGAATCTGGCGGGTTTCAAAGCCAAGTTTCTTTGCGTTATCAGCCATGTCCGGAGAGACTATCCCCTCAAAACCCGACCTGCAAGGTCATATTTAGAAACGCCTGGTGAAAAGGTAAATCGGTCGGGCCTTTAGGCCCGTCCGATTACACCGCTTGTATCACAAGCGGTGTGTGCCACAGCAACGGCTGATACCACTGATTGTCAGCTATCGCCACCAGATGCTTCAGCAACCTTCTGCTTGCCAGCTGAGATCCACGGCATCATCCCGCGAAGATGCGACCCAACGACCTCGATCGGGTGGGTCTTGCCCTCTTCCTGCATGCGGTGATAGTTCTCACGGCCTGACTCGCTCTCATTCACCCACTCTTCGGCGAACTGACCCGACTGGATCTCCGACAGCACCTTCTTCATCTCAGCCTTCGTTGCATCGGTCACGATGCGAGGCCCACGGGTCAAGTCGCCATACTCGGCGGTGTCAGAAATCGAGTAGCGCATACCGGCGATGCCCTCTTCGTACATCAAGTCGACGATGAGCTTCACCTCATGCAGGCATTCGAAGTACGCCATTTCCGGCGCGTAACCGGCCTCGACCAACGTCTCGAATCCGGCCTGCACCAGGCGGGTGAGGCCACCACACAGCACGACCTGCTCACCGAACAAGTCAGTCTCAGTTTCTTCGGTGAACGTCGTCTCGATCACACCTGCACGAGCCCCACCGATGGCATCAGCGTATGACAGGGAAATTTCTTTGGCCTGACCAGTTGCGTCCTGCTCAACCGCAATGAGCGCAGGTACGCCGCCACCTTCGGTGTACGTACGACGCACTAAGTGACCAGGGCCCTTCGGCGCAATCATGATGCAATCGACACCCTCTGGAGCCGCGATGCGACCAAAGCGGACGTTGAAACCGTGCGCAAATGCAATGGCATCGCCAACGTTCAGGTGTGCAGCAATGTGCTCATCAAAGATCTTCTTCTGCTCAGTATCAGGAGCGAGGATCATGATGACATCTGCCCACGCAGCTGCGTCCGCGACCGACTTCACGGTCAATCCGGCCTGCTCTGCCTTCTGAGTTGAGCTTGAACCCTCGCGAAGACCGATACACACATCAACGCCAGACTCTTTCAAGTTGAGCGCATGTGCATGGCCCTGTGAGCCGTAACCGATAACGGCAACCTTCCGGTTGCGAATGAGGGAACCGTCGCAATCGGCCTCGTAGTACACGTTGGCGGCCATGTCAGCTCACCTTTCCTTTCTGGTTGGGGTTGACGGCACGAAGTCGTGCCGCCCGATCAAGTTTGGGAAGAGCCACTCGACCCGTCCGCTGCATCTCAACGATGGCATAAGAATCGAGCAGTTCCTCAAAATCATCCAATTTGTCCGGATGGCCCTCGAGACTCACTGTCACCGCATCCGATCCAACGGCAAGAATTTTTGCCTCGAAAATCTTTACAAGTTCAACAATTTCAGACCGTTGCCCCGTATCGGCACGAACAGTTGCGAGCAACAATTCACGTTCGATCGAACGCCGAGGGTCAAGCTCGGAAATCTTGACAACGTCAACCAGCTTGAAGAGCTGCTTCACCATCTGTTCGAGTGGGGCCGATTCAAGATCGACAACGATCGTGATACGGCTTTGGGTTTCATCTTCAGCTGGCGCTACCGCCAGAGAGAAAATGTTGTAGCCACGTCGGGCGAACAAACTCGCAACGCGGGCAAGCACGCCGGGGCGGTTCTGCACCAGTACCGAAAGAATGCCGTGATTGAGCGAAGCTCCATGCGGATTAAACGCAGTCATTTCGTGTTCTCCAGATCTCTTCAATCACTTCAGCCGAGCTGCGCTCGGAACTGCTCTTGCGATGGGTGCACGAGCACCTCGTCGTTGCTCACACCAGCCGGCACCATCGGGAACACCTTCTCTTCGGAGTCGGTACGGAACTCGACAACAACCGACCGATCGTTGATCGAGTTCGCCTTCTCGATGGCCGGGCCAACCTCCTCAGGGCTTTCCACCCGGATCCCAACACAACCCATCGACTCTGCCCACTTCACGTAGTCGGGGGTTTCCGTTGACAAGTAGACCTCTGAGTAGCGCTCGTCATAGAACATTTCCTGCCATTGGCGAACCATACCGAGATACGAGTTGTTCAACAGGGCAACCTTGACAGGAATTCGCTCGACCGTTGCGGTCACGAGTTCTTGCGCCGTCATTTGGAAGCAACCGTCGCCGTCGACAGCCCACACCGTTGCGTCTGGGCGACCCGCCTTTGCTCCGATCGCAGCAGGAATCGAGAAGCCCATCGTTCCCAAACCACCAGAATTCACCCATGAGTACGGCTGATTGAACTTCCAGTGCAATGACGCCCACATCTGGTGTTGGCCCACGCCTGAGACGAGGATTGTTTCGTCAGTCGATGCGGCGCGGAGTTCTTCGAGGCAATACTGCGGTTTCAACCCGCCGCCCGGTGAAGCCTCGTCGTAAGTCAATGGGAAGATTTCTTGCCAGCCTGACACTCGAGACTTCCATGCGGTGATGTCGGCCTGCTCAATTCCCGATGCCGTGAGGTCACGGATTGCCTGCACGATTTCTTCGGTGACCAGACGACAGTCGCCCACAATCGGAACATCGGGGCGACGAACTTTGCCTTGCTCTGCCGGGTCGATGTCGACGTGAATGATCTTTGCGTCAGGTGCGAACGCGTCGAGACGACCAGTGATTCGGTCATCGAAGCGGGCGCCGAGGGCGATGAGTAGGTCAGCGCGCTGCATTGCCGTTGTTGCGGCGATCGTTCCGTGCATGCCCGGCATTCCGAGGCACAGTTCGTGGTCATCGGGGAACACGCCACGCGCCATCAACGTCGTGACGACATTGATGCCTGTCATCTCTGCGAGCTCTCGCAAAATTTCAGCGGCTCGCGCTTTCAACATGCCACCACCGACGTACAGCACAGGACGTTCGGCCGCAAGAATCATTCGTGCGGCTTCTTTGATCATTCGCGGGTGACCCTTCATCGTCGGGCGATACCCCGGAAGCGAGCCAGACACCTCGTCATCGGTCGGCCAATGCCATGTCATCTCGTTCTGAAGAACATCTTTCGGGAGGTCGAGCAACACTGGCCCCGGGCGGCCCGTCGTCGCAAGGTGAAACGCCTGGCGAACGGCGAGCGGAATGTCATCGGGTGTCATGACAAGTTCGTTGTGCTTCGTGCATGAACGGGTAATGCCGACCGTGTCACATTCTTGAAACGCGTCAGATCCAATCGCTGAGGTACCAACCTGGCCGGTAATACCGACCATCGGAATCGAGTCCATGTACGCATCCATCAGTGGTGTCACAAGGTTTGTTGCCGCAGGGCCTGATGTCACCATTGCAACTCCAGGTCGACCGGTGACGTGGGCATAACCCTCCGCCATATGACCAGCGCCTTGTTCGTGCCGTACGAGCACGTGGCGAATAGACGACTCGAGAAGAGGGTCGTATGCGGGCAGGATGCAGCCGCCGGGCAATCCGAAAATCGTGTCAACCTGCTCCATCTCGAGCGCTTTGATCAGAGCTTGGGCCCCGGTCATGCGAGTAGATGTTGTGCTCATTGGTTCTCCTGGTTGGTGGTCGTGGTCATGAAGTACTCGTGGTGAAAAACGGAACGACCCCCCGGTGTCGGGAGGTCGGTGCGCACGCGGTGTGAGGTCCGGTGCGCTACCGGATGCCTACTACAAGATCAAGAAACACGCGCTGTGCTGTTTTCATCGCTTTCTAGTGTGCCAGCACGCGCCGCAGAACGCAAATGCGGGGCGTAAAACCCTGCACAACTCACATCGCACGTGCTCAAAAGTTCTTGATGGCAATGCACATCACGCAGAGATGACACGGTGTACCGAGATGTCATGGGATTCCTGAGGCACCGCAGAAACGACCTGTTCTGCGAAACACACTCCAATCGTCACCGTCTCGTCGCCGACATCGGCGAGAAATCTGTCGTACCAGCCGCCACCCTGGCCGAGCCGGTGCCCATCGGCAGTGAACGCAACTCCCGGAACAACGACCATGTCAATATTGCGCGGCTCGGGATCATCTTCGGGAACAGCAATCTCAATGCCATGTTCGCTTAGCCATTGACGAAATATTTCGAGACGAGGTTCACCGGGCACCGAGTCAAATACCATCACGGTCGACGGCGTCGACGATTTCACTGCCGTGATGAGCGCTTCGCAGATCACCGCAGACCGATGGTCAATCTCCGCTCTC
>MDTE01009214.1_pt1 | contig 13622 bp, 10 predicted proteins | sample 811231 | NCBI WGS metagenome assembly MDTE01 (sample SAMN05326651, study PRJNA326480) | marine metagenome | isolation source: seawater | place: Indian Ocean: Red Sea | collected 2010
CTTCGATGGTGAAGTCTACATGGCCCGGGGTGTCGATAATGTTGATGCGATGCTCGTCGAACTGCCCGTCCATGCCGCGCCAGAAACAGGTCGTCGCCGCCGACGTGATGGTAATACCGCGCTCCTGCTCCTGCTCCATCCAATCCATGACAGCGGCGCCATCGTGTACTTCACCGATCTTGTGAGAAAGACCGGTGTAGTAAAGGATGCGTTCGGTCGTCGTCGTCTTACCGGCATCAATGTGGGCCATGATGCCAATGTTTCGATAACGCTCGATTGGAGTCTTGCGCGCCACTGGTTTATCCCGAATGCTCTTCGCTGTCTCGCCATTACCACCGATAGTGGGAAAAGGCCTTGTTGGCTTCTGCCATGCGGTGAGTATCTTCACGTTTCTTTACCGCGGCCCCCCTGCTCTCAGAGGCTTCCAAGAGTTCTCCGGCCAATCGCTGCCCCATCGACTTCTCACCACGCTTGCGCGCCGCCTCGACCAGCCAGCGCATCGCCAACGCAGTCCGTCGCTTCGGGCGAACTTCAATAGGCACCTGGTAGGTCGCGCCGCCAACACGTCTCGATTTCACTTCCACCAGCGGACGGACATTCTCGAGTGCTCGGTTGAACACTTCCAACGGATCACTCTTGATCTTGTTCTCCACTTGCTCGAGCGCGCCGTACACAATGCGCTCGGCCACGGACTTCTTGCCACTCAACATTAAGATGTTGATGAACTTCGCGAGAGTCTCATCGCCAAACTTCGGATCGGGCAGAATTACTCGCTTCGCTGCTACTCGTCTTCTCGACATTATGCTCTAGCTCCCCGCGGTCCCTAGCCTTTTGGCCGTTTGGTGCCGTACTTCGAACGGCCCTGTCGACGACTGCCCACACCGGAGGTGTCGAGGCTGCCGCGAACAGTGTGATAACGAACGCCGGGAAGGTCTTTCACACGACCACCGCGAATCAGGATCACCGAATGCTCCTGGAGATTATGCCCTTCACCGCCTATGTATGTGGTGACCTCCATGCCGTTGGTCAGCCTGACGCGCGCGACCTTACGCAGCGCCGAGTTAGGCTTCTTCGGGGTGGTGGTGTAAACGCGTGTGCAAACTCCCCGCTTTTGCGGACATCCTTGCAACGCAGGTACGTTGCTCTTTTTCACGGCTCGTTTGCGCGGCTTACGCACGAGCTGATTGACTGTAGTCATCGTTGCCTCGTGAACGATTGGTACGAAAAAAACGAAAGGCTACCCCCCGCGCCGTCCTGGCTGGCGGTGCACTTTTATTGGGTATGTCTGCCCTCGTCGAAAAAAACGGCAGGCGGGGAGTGTCCCTGCCTGCCGAAGAAGCGGAATATTATGGTGGTCTTACACCCGAGTCAAGCACCGAAACACGGCTAACATAGTGTTTCGGCACTGGATTTCAGCGATTGAGCTCAGGCCTCGGTCTGCTCGTCACCAGAGGTCGAATCAGCCTCTGACATAGCCTCTTCGATCATCGCCTGAACTTCTTCCGGGCTCGCACCGACATCGGACTCTTCGCGCCGACGGCGGCGACGATCCTCGTGGTATGCGAATCCGGTACCCGCGGGGATCAAGCGGCCAACGATGACATTCTCCTTCAGACCGCGAAGCTCGTCCTTCTTGCCACTCACCGAAGCCTCAGTCAGCACTCGCGTAGTCTCCTGGAAGGACGCGGCCGAGATAAAGGACTCGGTGGCCAGCGACGCCTTGGTAATACCCAGCAACACGGGGTTCCAACGAGCAGGCAGACCGTTGTCACGCTCGGCTCGCTCGTTCTCTTCAAGCACTCTGGAGCGGTCCAGTTGCTCACCGCGAAGCAGCTTGGTGTCTCCGGAGTCGACGATTTCGGCCTTGCGCAGCATCTGGCGAACAATGACCTCGATGTGCTTGTCGTTTATTTTCACGCCCTGCAGCCGGTAGACCTCCTGCACCTCGTTAACGATATAGTTCGCCAAGGCGCTAACGCCGAGCAGCCGCAGAATGTCGGCCGGATTTGGCATACCGTCGACAATGGTCTCACCGCGTTCGACATGCTCGCCCTCGAACACTAACAGATGGCGCCACTTCGGCACCAGTATCTCATTCGGTTCACCATTGTCGTCGGTGATGATAAGCCGTTGTTTACCCTTGGTTTCTTTGCCGAAGCTAACGGTACCGCTGGTCTCGGCCAGGATGGCCGCGTCCTTGGGTTTACGCGCCTCGAACAAATCCGCCACCCGTGGCAGACCACCCGTGATGTCACGGGTCTTCGAAGACTCCTGAGGCAAACGGGCGACCACGTCACCGACCCCGACTTCTTCGCCGTCGCGTGCGGTGATAATGGCACCCTGTGACAGCACGTAGTGGGCCGGCAGCTCGGTGCCTGGAATCATCAGATCTTTGCCCTTCTTGTCCAGAAGACGAACCCGCGGGCGCAGCTCTTTGGCCGCCGCACTGCGAAGCTTCGGATCGATGACTTCCACGCGCGTCAAACCGGTAACTTCGTCGACTTGTTCCTGCACGGTCACACCGTCAACTACATCACTGAACGCCGCCACACCGGCGACCTCGGTGATGACCGGGTGAGTATGCGGGTCCCAGTTGGCAACCGCCTGACCACCGTCGACAGAATCGCCCTCTCCGACTGTCAGGACCGCGCCATATGGTACCTTGTAGCGCTCACGTTCGCGGCCCGCCTGGTCGGCGATCGCCAACTCACCAGAACGACTGACGGCGACGTAGTTGCCGTTCGCCTTCATTACCGTTTTGATGTTATGTAGTCTCACGGTGCCGTCATTCTTGACCGAGATGTTGTCCACGGACGCTGCTCTCGAAGCCGCACCACCAATATGGAAGGTACGCATGGTCAGCTGAGTGCCCGGCTCACCAATGGACTGAGCCGCAACCACACCGACCGCTTCGCCGATGTTGACCAGCTCACCACGACCGAGATCACGGCCATAACAGGCTGCGCACACGCCGAAGCGGGTTTGGCAGGTGATAGCCGAGCGTGCCTTGACCTGGTCTATACCGAGGCTTTCGAGTCGATCCACCCAGGTCTCGTCGAGCAACGTACCTGCTGGCACCGATACCTCGTCGGAGCCGGGGGCGGACAAGTCCTCGGCCGTGACCCGGCCCAGCACACGCTCACGCAAGGGCTCAACGACGTCGCCACCTTCGATGAGTGGTGTCAACATCAAACCTTCGGTGGTACCGCAGTCGGGTACCGTGACCACAAGATCTTGTGCAACATCGACCAGACGGCGGGTCAAGTAACCGGAGTTCGCGGTCTTCAACGCCGTATCCGCCAGTCCTTTACGTGCACCGTGCGTGGAGATGAAGTACTGCAGCACGTCCAGTCCCTCACGGAAATTCGCCGTGATGGGCGTCTCGATGATCGAGCCGTCCGGCTTGGCCATCAGACCACGCATGCCAGCGAGCTGGCGGATCTGTGCCGCTGAACCACGAGCACCGGAATCGGCCATGATGTAAATGGAGTTGAACGACTGCTGATGGACCTCCTGACCCTTAGAGTCCTTCACCACATCGGTGCCAAGCTTGTCCATCATGGCTTTCGCCACCTGCTCGTTGGTATAGGACCAGATGTCAACCACCTTGTTGTAGCGTTCACCCCAGGTCACCAGACCGGAAGAGTATTGGTGCTCAATTTCCTTAACCGCCATTTCGGCTTGATCGAGGATCTCTTTTTTCTCGCCAGGGACAACCATGTCTTCGACACCAATGGAGATGCCGGCGCGGGTCGCATGACTGAAACCCGCATACATGAGCTGGTCCGCGAACACCACAGTCTCCTTGAGACCGACTTGACGATAACAAGCGTTAATCAGGTTGGTGATGCTGCGCTTACTCAAGACCCTGTTGACCAATGAGAATGGCAAACCCTGCGGCATTAACTCCGACAGCAGAGCCCGCCCAACCGTGGTATCGACCAGTCGACTCTGGACTTCTTCGCCTTCTGGCGCCACTTCACCGGTGTCGACGATACGCACTTTGATCTTGGCATGAAGCTCAATAGCTTGAGACTCGAAAGCACGATGTACTTCTGCCACATCACTGAACTGCATGCCGGTGCCCCGGGCTTCGACGCGCTCACGGGTCATGTAGTAAAGACCGAGCACAACGTCCTGCGTCGGCACGATAATGGGCTCGCCGTGCGCGGGTGACAGAATGTTGTTGCTGGCCAGCATCAGCGTACGCGCTTCGAGCTGCGCCTCGATGCTGAGCGGCACGTGGACAGCCATCTGGTCACCGTCGAAATCGGCGTTGAATGCCGTACACACCAACGGATGCAGCTGAATGGCCTTACCTTCAATCAGCACCGGCTCGAAAGCCTGAATACCCAATCGATGCAGCGTCGGGGCGCGGTTCAACATGACCGGATGCTCACGGATCACTTCTTCGAGAATGTCCCAGACCTCGGGACCCTCACGCTCCACCAGCTTCTTGGCGGCCTTAATTGTGGTTGCCAGACCACGCAACTCGAGCTTGCCAAAGACGAATGGCTTGAACAGCTCGAGCGCCATTTTCTTCGGCAGACCACATTGATGCAGACGCAGCGTCGGGCCAACCACTATCACCGAGCGACCGGAGTAGTCCACGCGTTTGCCGAGCAGGTTCTGGCGGAATCGACCCTGCTTGCCTTTGATCATGTCAGCCAGCGACTTCAACGGACGCTTGTTGGTACCGGTGATGGCGCGACCACGACGACCATTGTCGAGCAATGCGTCAACGGATTCCTGCAGCATGCGCTTCTCATTGCGAACGATGATGTCCGGGGCATTGAGATCCAGCAGACGCTTCAAGCGATTATTGCGGTTGATGACACGTCGATACAGGTCGTTCAAATCAGACGTGGCGAACCGTCCGCCATCCAGAGGCACCAACGGGCGCAACTCAGGGGGCAGCACCGGCAAGACTTTGAGCACCATCCACTCGGGTCGGTTGCCAGACTCCAGGAACGCCTCCATGAGCTTGAGACGCTTTGAGATTTTCTTGAGCTTTGACTCCGAACCGGTGCGTGGCAGTTCTTCACGCAACTCAAGCACTTCCTTGTCGAGCTTGATAGTTCGCAGCAATTCGTAGATGGCCTCGGCGCCCATCTTGGCTTCGAACTCATCACCATATTGCTCGATAGCCTCGAGATAAGTCTCGTCAGACAACAGGTGTCCACGCTCAAGCTGGGTCATGCCGGGGTCGATGACAACGAAGGCTTCGAAATAGAGAATGCGCTCTATATCCCTCAGGGTCATGTCCAACAGCAGGCCCATGCGTGAAGGCAGTGACTTCAGATACCAGATGTGTGCTACTGGACTGGCGAGTTCGATGTGACCCATGCGGTCACGACGCACTTTTGCGAGTGTGACTTCGACACCACATTTCTCGCAGATGACACCACGGTGCTTGAGTCTCTTGTACTTGCCACACAGACACTCGTAGTCCTTGATAGGTCCAAAAATCTTGGCGCAGAACAGACCGTCGCGCTCCGGCTTGAAGGTCCGATAGTTGATGGTTTCCGGCTTCTTGACCTCACCGTAGGACCAAGATCGGATCTTGTCCGGCGATGCCAGGCCAATGCGAATCGCATCAAAGCTTTCGGTCTGACTCTGCTGCTTCAGAAGATTGAGTAGATCTTTCACAAGTCTCTCCTGCCTTTCGGCGTTGAGCTGAATACTGGGTTACTGGGTCGACTCTGCCGTCGTCCTATTCCTGTTCCAGCTCGATATCGATTCCGAGTGATCTGATTTCTTTCATCAAGACATTGAAAGATTCGGGCATACCCGCCTCCATTCGATGGTCACCGTCGACGATGTTCTTGTACATCTTGGTACGGCCGTTGACATCGTCGGATTTGACGGTGAGCATCTCCTGCAAGGTGTACGAAGCGCCATAGGCCTCCAGCGCCCAGACCTCCATCTCACCGAAACGCTGACCGCCAAACTGCGCCTTGCCACCGAGCGGCTGCTGGGTGACCAGTGAGTACGGACCGGTAGAACGCGCATGCATCTTGTCGTCGACCAGATGGTTCAGCTTCAGCATGTACATGTAGCCAACCGTGACTTCGCGTGCGAAGGCATCCCCGGTGCGACCATCGTAGAGAGTGGTCTGACCGTTGCGCGGCAGCCCGGCCATCTCCAACATGGTCTTGATTTCGTCTTCGCTGGCACCGTCGAACACTGGTGTTGCCATCGGCACACCTTCCCGGAGATTATCGACCAGCTCGTGGATGTCCTCATCGCTGAGATCACCGAGACTGAAGCCTTTGCTCCCGACACCATAGATCGACTCCAGGAACCTCCGAAGCTTGGCGGGTTTCTCATTGGCCTCGGCCATCTGACCGATTTTGATGCCGAGTCCCTTGGTCGCCCAGCCCAAATGGGCTTCCAGAACCTGACCCACATTCATACGCGAGGGCACACCCAGCGGATTCAACACAATGTCGACCGGGGTTCCATCTTCCATGTAAGGCATGTCTTCGACCGGCACAATCATGGAGATGACACCCTTGTTGCCATGCCGACCGGCCATTTTGTCGCCCGGCTGAATGCGCCGTTTGACGGCCAGGTACACCTTGACCATTTTCAGCACGCCTGGGGCCAGGTCGTCGCCCGACGTCAGCTTCTCGTGCTTCTCCTCATACAGACTGTCGAGCGTCTCACGCTGCTCTTTGAGATGACCGGCGGCCTTCTCGAGCTGGGTGTTTGCGTCCTCATTGCGGAGCCGGATCTCGAACCATTTGTCTCGCGGCAGCTCATCCAGATAGGCCTGCGTGACACGCGAACCGGCCTTCAGGCCGGCGGGACCACCGTCGACCGTCTTGCCCACCAGCAACCGCTCAAGACGCTGGTAGGTGTCGTCCTGCATGATCCGGAACTGGTCGTGCAGGTCTTTCTTGACCTTGGCGAGTTCCATCTCCTCGATCTGCTGCGCACGGGCGTCTTTCTCGACGCCATCGCGGGTAAACACCTGCACATCGATGACCGTACCGTTCATTCCCGAGGGCACACGCTGCGAGGTATCTTTGACGTCTGAGGCCTTCTCACCAAAGATTGCGCGCAGCAACTTCTCTTCCGGTGTCAGCTGGGTTTCACCCTTCGGTGTCACCTTGCCAACTAGGATGTCGCCGGAGTTCACCTCAGCACCCACATAGACAATGCCGGACTCGTCAAGCTTGGACAGCGCGCTCTCGCTGACGTTCGGAATGTCAGCAGTGATCTCTTCCGGCCCGAGCTTGGTGTCACGAGCAACACAGACGAGTTCCTCTATGTGAATAGAGGTATAACGCTCCTCGACCACGACACGCTCGGAAATGAGAATGGAATCCTCGAAGTTGTAGCCATTCCACGGCATGAATGCGACCAGCATGTTCTGACCCAGCGCCAGCTCACCCAGGTCGGTCGCAGGACCATCGGCAAGCACGTCACCCCTGGAGATGACATCACCGGGTTTCACCAGCGGCCGCTGATTGATACAGGTGTTCTGATTCGAACGCGTGTACTTGATCAATGAGTAGATGTCTACACCCGGCTCACCAGGCACAGCCTCATCGTCATTGACCCGCACGACGATACGGGCGGCGTCGACGGAATCGACCTCACCACCTCGGGCGGCAATCACCGTCACACCCGAATCAGCTGCAACAGTACGCTCCATGCCGGTCCCGACCAGCGGCTTTTCCGCCTTCAGGGTGGGCACTGCCTGACGCTGCATGTTCGAGCCCATCAAGGCGCGGTTGGCGTCGTCGTGCTCCAGGAAGGGGATCAACGATGCAGCCACGGATACGATCTGACGTGGTGACACGTCGATGTAGTCGACCTTTTCCGGTGCTGACAAGGTGAATTCGTTCTGGTGACGACTGGTGACCAGATCGTCTTTCAGCTTGCCTTTGTCGGTGGTCGCAGCATTGGCCTGGGCGATAACGTACTGGCCTTCCTCGATCGCCGACAAATACTCGATTTTGTCGGTGACAAAACCATCGTCTACGCGCCGGTATGGCGTCTCCAGAAAGCCATACTCATTGGTGCGGGCGTAGACGGCGAGCGAATTGATGAGGCCGATGTTCGGCCCCTCCGGCGTCTCAATCGGACACACCCGGCCATAGTGGGTCGGATGTACGTCACGCACTTCGAATCCGGCTCGCTCTCGAGTCAGACCACCCGGGCCCAACGCGGAGACACGACGCTTGTGTGTGACCTCCGACAGCGGATTGTTCTGATCCATGAACTGCGACAGCTGTGAGCTGCCGAAGAACTCTTTGACAACCGCTGACACAGGTTTGGCGTTAATGAGCTCTTGCGGCATGAGCTCTTCGATCTCGGCGAGGCTGAGGCGTTCTTTGACCGCACGCTCGACGCGCACCAGACCGATACGGAACTGGTTCTCAGCCATTTCGCCGACACTGCGAATACGGCGGTTGCCGAGGTGGTCGATGTCATCGACTTGTCCGTTACCGTTCTTGATATCAATCAACACCTGCAGCACGGCAACGATGTCATCGCTACCCAACACACCCGGACCATCGACACCGTCGCGGCCGACGCGGCGATTGAACTTCATTCTGCCCACCGATGACAGGTCATAGCGCTCAGCACTGAAAAACAGATTGTGGAACAAAGTCTGAGCAGCCTCCTTGGTCGGTGGCTCACCCGGGCGCATCATGCGATAGATCTCGACTTGGGCTTCGATCTGGGTCGTAGTGGTATCCACCCTCAAGGTGTCGGAGACATACGGGCCACGGTCGACATCGTTCACATACAATGTATCGAAGGACTCGATGCCAGCCTCGTGAAACTTGGTGAGCAACTCTTCAGTGACCTCGGCGTTGGGCTCACCGATGAGTTCACCGGTCTCGGTATCGACCACGCCGCGCGCAAGAATCTTGCCGTGTGCGTATTCGTCAGGGACATACAGTGCGTCCAGCCCCGCGCGTTGCATCTGCAGGATGTGTCGCGCAGTGATGCGACGCCCGGACTCGACGACCAGCTTGCCCTTCTTGTCCTTGATGTCAAACGAAGCGGTTTCGCCACGCAGACGCTCCGGGATCAATTCGAAACGAAGACCCTTGTCGGTCAGACTGAACGAGTTCATTTCGAAGAACGTATCGAGAATCTGTTCTGTCTCCTGCCCCAATGCGCGCAGCAACACTGTTGCCGGCAGCTTGCGACGCCGGTCGATACGCACGAACACGCAGTCTTTGGGATCGAACTCGAAGTCCAGCCACGAACCCCGGTAAGGAATCACCCTGGCCGAGAACAGCAGCTTGCCCGAGGAATGGGTCTTGCCCCGGTCGTGCTCGAAGAACACACCTGGTGAACGATGCAACTGGGAAACAATGACACGCTCGGTGCCATTGATGATAAAGGTGCCGGTGTCCGTCATGAGAGGAATCTCCCCCATGTAGACTTCCTGCTCTTTGACATCCTTCAAGGCCTTGGTGTCACCACTGCTCTCCTTGTCATAGAGCACCAGACGTAGCTTCACGCGCAACGAAGCGGCGTAGGTGAGTCCGCGCAGCTGACACTCTTTGACATCAAACACCGGCTTCCCGAGCCGGTAGCTTACGTACTCCAGAGCGGCGTCACCTGCATAACTCTCGATCGGAAACACGGACTTGAACGCGGCGTGCAGGCCACGCTCTTTGAGGTCGTCCGACTTCAAGCCGACTTGCAGGAACTGGCGGTAAGAATTGAGCTGCGTCTCGAGCAGATAAGGAACATCGAGAACTGTCGGCAATCTACCGAAGTCTTTCCGAATCCGCTTTTTCTCAGTGAAGGAATATCCCATTTGTGGTCCTCACCATTTACTCAGGCATCATGACTCGGGTCACTATGACCTTCGTCAAAAACTGACAACGCGGAAAAGCCGACGACCTTGGCAAAGGTCGCCGACCAAACCGACTTATGCAGCATAAATATCAAGAGGCTTTACTTGACCTCGACGCTCGCACCTGCCTCTTCGAGCTGAGACTTGACCTCGTCGGCCTCTTCCTTGGGAACACCTTCCTTGATGGGTGCAGGTGCACCTTCCACCAGCTCTTTGGCCTCCTTGAGACCAAGCGAGGTGAGCGCACGAACTACTTTGATGACCGCGACTTTGTTCTCTCCGAACCCGGAGAGGATCACATCGAACTCAGTCTGCTCCTCGGCGGCCTCAGCACCACCACCGGCAGCCGGTGCCACAGCAACGGCTGCAGCGGCGGCCGAGACACCGAATTTTTCCTCCATGGCATCGACCAACTCGACAACTTCCATGACGGTCATGTTGGAGATCGCCTCAAGAATTTCGTCTTTTGAAACTGCCATTTCTCTACTCCTAACCTGTTTGAACTAACAAATTGACGCTGATTGATGTCAGGCCGACTGCTGTTTCTGATCGCGTACCGCAGCAAGCGTGCGTGCAAGCTTGTTCGGCGGCTCGGCGATGGTACGCACCATCTTCTCGATGGGTGCTTTCATCACCCGCATCAGCAGCGAGATCGCCTCATCGTAAGTCGGCAGACTTGCCAACCTGTCGATGTCGGCGACATCCAGCAGCTGTCCACCCGTTGCAACGAGTCGGATAACGAGCTTGTCCTGCTCCTTCGCGAAGTCCTTCATCGCCCGCGCAGCCGCGCCTGGGTCCTCTTGGGAAAACGCGAGAATCAACGGTCCCTTGAGGTGCTCCCCCAGACATTCGAACTCGGTGTCCTGCACCGCTCGACGTGCCAGAGTGTTTCGAACTACACGAAGGTAAACACCCGAATTCCGGGCGCGTGAACGCAACTCAGTCATGCTGGCCACACTCAAACCGCTATACTCCGCGGCAATGGCTGAGTGCGCCTGGCTCGCAACTTCTGCAACCTCTGCAACGACGGCCTTTTTCTGCTCAAGATTCAAAGGCACCGTATTTACCTCCGGCCATATGGCTTACTGTCGTCAGCGAACGCAAAACCAACCACATTCGCTTGCGACCCCTACGGCGGCCCGGTACAGGAATAGAGCTACTACTGTCCTGTTCGGTCTCGCCATCTGCGCAGGCTCACCGGCAATCCGGGGCATTAAGCATCAATCGATGCACCTGCGGTCTACGACGGCTGCCGGCGGTCAGACCGGCAACCTGCTGCTGAACCCCGACGTCTTCGTCGTGATTCGGCAATGCTTACTTTCGACTACGCCAAGCTGGTCTTGTCGATCCCCAAGCCCGGACCCATGGTGCTCGAAACTGTGATCTTCTTCAGATACACGCCTTTCGAAGCACTCGGCTTGGCTTTCTCCAGATCAGCAATGAGCGCTTCCAGGTTCTGCTTCAGCGCTGGAACCTCGAACGAGGCCTTGCCGATGCTGCAATGAATGATACCGGCCTTATCGGTTCGATACTGAACCTGTCCGGCCTTGGCGTTCTTGACTGCACCGGCAACATCTGGCGTAACCGTGCCCACCTTGGGGTTCGGCATCAGACCACGTGGGCCGAGTATTTTTCCCAGCTGCCCGACCACACGCATGGCGTCGGGGGCGGCGATGACAACGTCGAAATCCAGATTGCCGGCTTTGACCTGCTCTGCAAGGTCATCCATCCCGACGATGTCCGCGCCAGCCTCCGTCGCAGCGTCGGCGCCAGCGCCTTGCGCGAAGACAGCCACACGCACGCTTTTGCCGGTGCCATTCGGCAGCACGGTGGAACCACGAACGACCTGATCCGACTTCCGCGGGTCGACACCAAGATTGACCGACACGTCAACGGACTCGTCGAATTTCGCACTCGCGAGCTCTTTCACTCGTGCCAGCACGGCGTCTACCGGCTCTACCTCCAGCGCGTCAGTTTGCTCTTTGAAAGAGCGTACACGTTTTGAGCGTCTGGCCATGATCAAATGCCCTCCACATCGACGCCCATGCTGCGGGCGGTTCCGGCGATGATCTTGACGGCCGCATCCATGTCGGCGGCGTTCAGGTCCGGCATTTTCTGCTGTGCGACCTCTTCGAGCACTGCCCGGTTGGCGACACCGACCTTGACGGTGTTTGGGGTCGAACTGCCCTTATCAAGCCCCAGAGCTTTACGCAGCAACACTGATGCCGGTGGCGTCTTGGTGATGAACGTGAAGCTGCGGTCGGCATACACGGTGATGACCACCGGTATGGGCAAACCTTGCTCGACATTCTGGGTCTGCGCGTTGAATGCTTTGCAGAACTCCATGATGTTCACGCCGTGCTGGCCCAGTGCGGGACCCACCGGCGGACTCGGGTTGGCTTGACCTGCCGGCACCTGCAGCCGGATGTAAGCCTCGATTTTCTTTGCCATCTCTATTCACTCCTCGGGTCCAAGCGCCTGACGGCTCCCCGTTGAAGGTTATCGGTCCGTTCTACCTGTCGGCAGATCGGCCGCGACCCCAAACCGTGGGGTCTCACTACTGCTTGTCGGTGACCAATCCGTTTTCAGTCCGTTATTTGTGTTGAGTCTGCTGAGGGTCCTGGTCGGGCCGAATCAGTCATCAATTCTCACCTAGGTAGCTGCTCCAATATCCGCTCCACCTTCACGTGGCCTCGATAGTCTCTCCGTGGTACATCCTCCTCCCCGTCCTTCCCCACGTTCCACGGGGACGGGAGACGTTCCATCGGAGTGGTCGACACCTCAGAACAGCTATCTAGTCTTTCTCTACCTGTCCGAACTCGAGCTCAACAGGTGTCGACCGGCCAAAAATCAATACCGCAACCTTGAGCCGACTCTTCTCATACTCCACTTCTTCCACCACGCCGTTGAAGTCGTTGAACGGTCCATCCACCACGCGAACCACCTCACCAGGCTCGAACAAGATCTTGGGCCTCGGTTTTTCAGTGCCTTCCTGGACACGCTGCAAGATGGTGTCGGCTTCGGCGTCGCTGATCGGCGCCGGTCGATCGCTACTGCCGCCAATGAAGCCCATCACCTTTGGCACACTCTTCACCAGGTGCCAGCTGTCATCATTCATGTCCATCTGTACCAGCACATAACCCGGGAAGAACTTGCGGTCACTCTTGCGTTTCTGACCGTCGCGCATCTCCACAACTTCTTCAGTAGGGACCAAGACGTCACCGAAGTGGTCCTGCAGCCCACTGCGCTCAATGCGTTCCTTGAGCAATCGCATGACCTGGTTTTCAAATCCGGAATAAGCATGCACCACGTACCATCTCATCGGCATCAGCTCCCCAAAAGTGTCCGCGTCAACCAACCGAGGAAGGTATCGAGTATCCACAGAAACACCGCGACTACAGCGACCATGGCCAGGATCAAACCCGTCGTCTGAACGGTTTCTTTGCGCGACGGCCAGACCACTTTTCTGACCTCAGTTCGCGCATCGCGACCGAAGGCCCAGGCGACGCGACCTTTCTCAGTCTTTAGTGCGACGGCCGTGGCTACACCCAATGCCGCCAGCAACAGGACCGCTCGCAGCAGCAGGGATTGGTCCGCGTAAGCATAGAAGCCCCACAACGCCGCGATGATCACGGCAACCGCAAACAGCCATTTCAAGTTGTCAACCATCGTCTACGCCTTGAAGCCAACCCCGGACCGGTATCGTGGCAGGCCAGGAGGGAATCGAACCCCCAACCTGCGGTTTTGGAGACCGCCGCTCTGCCAATTGAGCTACTGGCCTTCGATAACC
>MDTE01074448.1_pt1 | contig 13622 bp, 12 predicted proteins | sample 811231 | NCBI WGS metagenome assembly MDTE01 (sample SAMN05326651, study PRJNA326480) | marine metagenome | isolation source: seawater | place: Indian Ocean: Red Sea | collected 2010
CGTTTCCCATCATTTTGGGATTAGGTGATTGTGCAATAGCCGTGTTAACTAATACTGCATCCGCACCTGCTTCTAAAGCCTTTGAGGCATCGGAAGGAACGGCAAGTCCAGCATCAACTACTACTGGCACTGTCGAGGACTGAATAATTAACTTGATTTCTTCCATAGTTAAAATCCCCTGGCCTGAACCAATGGCAGAACCTAAGGGCATCACGGTAGCGCATCCAAGGTTGTTTAATCTAGCCGCCAAGACAGGGTCCGCATGAATATAAGGAAGGACGTCAAAGCCCTCAGAAACTAATTCTTTAGCCGCCTCGTATGTCCCTATAGGATCGGGGAGCAAGTGAGATGGGTCGGGAATCACTTCCAGTTTAATCCAGTTTGATCCAGTCACCTCTCTTGCTAATTTTGCAGTTAAGATCGCTTCTTCCGAAGTTTTACTTCCTGCTGTGTTTGGCAATATTGTGTACTTGTTCCAATCAAAGTAGTCAAGAATCGTTTTTTCAGCGAGATTAGACAAATCCAACCTGCCGATCGCGACGGTAATAATCTCAGCGCCCGATGCCTCAATGGAGTCAACCATTTCATCCATACTTCTGTGCCGACCCGTACCCACCATTAACCTTGACGTAAATATCTTTCCGGCAATGTTTAAATGATCTTGCATCCCTATCTCCATGTATAAAGAGTTATCTACTCCAATCGTAAAATTAAACTCTAATGCGTTATGTCGGGATACTTGGCTGAAATTCCCTCCGCTGGCATTATCCAGATCAGGTGTTGGGTCGGTGCAAATGCAACACCCTCTCAGCTAAAAAGCTCCCCGTAGTTAAGGCATTATATACTTAATGAATTTTCAGCGCCTCTTAATAATATTCGTAGATATATTAGAGTCTTTCTAATTTCAATCGTTTGGAGAAGGAAATAAATGGCGGAGACGGTTAGGCATTTCACTTCTAGTGCATATGTAGTCCATCAGGAGAAAGTCCTATTACATTGGCACAAAAAAGTTATGGAATATCTACCACCCGGCGGTCATATAGAACCAAATGAAGATCCTGTTGGAGCCGCTTTGAGAGAGATCACCGAGGAGACAGGACTGGAGGTTGATTTATATATTGGGCCCACAACGCATCAATTTAAATTTGTATACCCAAAATCAATACATTCTCCTGAGATAATACTTATTGAAGACATTGATGACCCGTCGGAGGGCTTCCATCAGCATCTTGACTTCATATATATATGTACACCCAGGTCTCTCGAGAACCTTAAAGATGGTTGGGAATGGTTTTCTAAAGCAGATCTAAGGGAGGGATTAACAAGGGAATCAGGAAAACTCTGGCTGCCCCCTGCAGATGTTGTGGAGCTGGGTTGCTATGCTATTGACTTTGTGGGAGGGGTTTGATGACTGTTGTTTATACTTTACCTACCACATATCTCTCCAGTAAGTTAACATTTCCTGCGCTGTGATAATAACCGTTTTAAGAAGTTAGTGACTTAGAAACTAGGAAGGAATTAATGAAAAATCACAAAGTTGCGGTCATCAGAGGTGACGGAATCGGAATCGAAGTCGTAGAGGAGGGCCTCAAGGTACTCAAGGAGGTCTCAACCGGGCATGGTTTTCAGATAGACTTCCAAGAGTTTCCATGGGGATCTGATTACTATAAAGAGACGGGGGTAATGATGCCGTCAGATGGGATCGACTCCCTAATCGAATTTGATGCAATTTTTCTTGGTGCAGTCGGGCACCCAGACATTCAGGATCACATTACTCTCAATGGGTTACTTCTCCCAATTAGAAGAAGTTTTGATCAATACGTATGTGAACGACCTAGCATACTTTATCCTGGAATTACATCACCACTTTCCAATAAATCGGCATACGATATAGATATGGTAGTGATCAGGGAAAACACGGAGGGCGAATATGCCAATGTTGGTGGATTTCAATACGCGGATTTTCCTTCAGAGGTCGGTATACAGGCCGGTATATTCACTAGGATGGGTTGTGAACGTGTCATTAGGTATGCGTTTCAATTAGCACAACGAAGAAACAAAAAGAAACATCTCACATCTATCACTAAATCTAATGCCCAGGGATATGGGATGTTAGTTTGGGACAAAGCCTTTGAAAGGGTTTCCTCAGAGTTTCCTGATATCGAGACTGACTCACTTCTCGTGGACGCGGCAGCTATGGACTTTATCCGTAAACCAGAGTCATTTGATGTTGTTGTAGGAAGCAATTTGTTTGGTGACATCTTAACGGACATTGGAGCGATCATTACGGGAAGTATGGGGCTAGCTTCCAGCGCGAATTTAGACCCTGATCGAAGATACCCTTCTATGTTCGAACCAGTTCATGGAAGTGCTCCAGACATTATGGGCAAAGGGATAGCCAATCCTATGGCCCAGATACTCACTGCAGGAATGTTACTAAAACATCTGGACGAATCAGCCGCTGCAGATGATATTGATAAGAGTGTTCGACACATTTTAGAGGAAGGGAAAATCCTAACTCCGGATCTGGACGGCACAGCGACCACTCAAGAAGTAGGTGATGAAGTTGTCCGGTGTCTTGGAAAATAGTCGAAATTGTCTAAAACTTTTATCGGGGGATATTAAATAATCAATGGTTGTTCTAAAAGCTGTGGAGACTCGCTTCCCACATCAGGAGATTGAAAAAAAATGGCAAGACCGATGGGAAAAGGAAAAAACATATTCGGTCACTGACGATGGTGATGGAGAAAATTGGTATGAACTGACAATGTACCCTTACCCTTCCGGCGATCTCCACGTAGGCCACTGGTTTGCCATGACTGGTGCCGACATCCATGCTCGGTTTAAAAATATGCAAGGATACAACGTTCTTCATCCTATGGGTTTTGATGCTTTCGGATTAAATGCCGAAAATGCGGCGATTGCGAGGAATATTCATCCTCATACTTGGACCATGAACAATATTGAGAGGATGAGGAACCAACTTCGGACTCTAGGGCCTATGTACGACTGGAAACGTGAGGTCATTACCTGTGTTCCAGAATATTACAAATGGAACCAATGGTTCTTTCTCCAATTCTATAAAAAGGGACTAGCTTACAGAGATAATGCACCAGTCAATTGGTGCCCTTCTTGCGTTACGGTTCTTGCCAATGAGCAAGTGATAAACGGATTATGTGAGCGTTGTGATTCTGAAGTCACTCATCGAGATATGAACCAATGGTTTCTGAAGATAACAGATTATGCCGAAGAACTTCTAGATCAATCGAAAATTGATTGGCCAGAAAGAATCAACACGATGCAGAAGAATTGGATAGGCAAAAGTGAAGGTGTGGAAATCGAGTTCGATATATCTGAATACAACCTTGAACAAGACACCTTAAAGACCTTCACTACTCGCATTGACACTATATACGGGGTTACATTTGTTGTTATGGCTCCAGAACACCCGTTAGTTCCATTTTTAACCACAAATGAAAATAACAATGAGGTTGAGGCCTATGTCACAAAATCCCGACAGGCGAGTGAAATAGAGCGTCTTTCGACTGAACGGGAAAAAACAGGAGTATTTACAGGTTCATTTTGCATAAATAAATTGACTGGAGAGAAAGTGCCGATACTTGTCGGAGACTATGTCCTCCACTCTTATGGCACTGGAGTTGTTATGGGAGTTCCAGCCCATGATCAACGAGATTTCGAATTCGCCAGCCGATACAAACTCCCAATCAAAGTTGTGGTCAGTCCAAGTGAGTGGGATGGGCAGCCCCTTGCTGAGGCCTTTGTTGGTCGTGGTGTCCAGATCAATTCTGGACCATTTGATGGATTGGATAATTCAGAGGCTATGGCTGGAATAATCAAGATGATAGAGGATAGAGGATTCGGGAAACGTCAGATCAATTACCGAATGAGAGATTGGTTAATCTCTCGTCAAAGATACTGGGGGACACCTATACCTATAATCTATTGTGATTTGTGCGGGACCGTTCCTGTTCCGGATGAAGAATTGCCGGTTATTCTACCCGAAGATGCGGAGTTTCTTCCCACAGGTGAGTCTCCACTGGCATTACATGAAGATTTCGTAAACACCGAATGTCCAAATTGCAAAGGTTCTGCAACAAGGGAAACTGACACGATGGATACATTTGTTGATTCATCTTGGTATTTTCTTAGATACACCAGCCCAAATTTCAAAGATGCCGCTTTTGATCCTGAAACGGTAAATAATTGGAATCCAGTTGATCAATACACTGGTTGGGTGGAGCATGCTGTTATGCATCTGCTTTATGCCAGGTTTTTTGTAAAGGCAATCAGGGACTTAGGTCTAATTAGTTTTCATGAACCCTTTCAAAGACTTTTTAATCAGGGAACCATCATCTATAAAGGCGCGAAGATGAGTAAATCTAGGGGCAATGTCATAGCCCCGGATGAATATGTGAAAGGAGTGGGTGCTGACGTTGTTAGAACATATTTGATGTTCATTGGTCCGTGGGATCAGGGCGGGGAGTGGAATGACTCTGGTATCAATGGAGCGGCCAGGTGGTTAAATCGGGTTTGGGAATTGGCAAGCCAAGATAAGGACGGACTTCCTCAGAAGGGTTCATCTATTTCTGACAAAAACCTTGAAAGAGAGATGCATTTAGCTATTAAGAAAGTAACGGGTGATCTGGATCGTTTCAAATACAACACAGCTATCTCCTCACTCATGGAATATACGACTCAAATTTCTGAACAGCATCGACAGGGACAAGTGTCGGTTAATGTATGGACTACTGCCCTTGATAACTTACTGATCATGATGTCTCCGATAGTGCCGCACCTCACTGAAGAACTGTGGGAATCTATTGGAAACTCTTTCAGTATTCATAAACAAGAATGGCCTAGATATGATTCAGATTTGGCGACTCACGAGGAGATAACCTTGGTGGTACAGGTGAACGGTAAACTGCGTGATCGAATACAGGCCCCGGCAGAGCTTGAAGAAGAGGGAGCAAAACAAATGGCCTTCTCCAGTGAAAAAGTGGAAGGATATTTACAAGGTAAAGAGATAAAAAAAATCATCTACATCAAGGGCCGCTTAATAAATATAGTAACTAGTTAGTAATAGTCAGGTCGAATAAGTTAAGAAGTTAATAATCAGGAGAATGTTTGTATGGAAGTCTCGATAGCTGTTTTATCCGGAGATGGTATCGGCCCGGAAGTTATTTCAGAATCCGTAAAGGTATTGGAAGCGATTTCATATAAATTTGCTCATACTTTCAAACTTGGAACTGGACCGATAGGAGGAAACGCCATAGACAGCCATGGTTCAGCATTGCCTGAAGAAACACTATCAATTTGCAATGAATCTGATGCCATACTTTTTGGTGCAGTCGGTGGACCTAAGTGGGACGATCCAAGTAATGATGTGAGACCTGAAGATGGCATATTAGCTATCAGAAAATCTCTCGGACTTTTTGCTAATTTAAGACCAGTGAAGGTTTATCCTTCACTGATAAATTCGACTCCATTGAAACCAGAATTTCTTAAGGGTGTGGACATGCTGGTTCTCAGAGAGCTGACGGGAGGTCTCTACTTTGGTAAGCCAAAAAAACGATGGACTACTAAGAGAGGAAGAAGGGGTGTCGATACTTTGAAATATACAGAAAACGAGATCAAAAGAATCCTTGAAGTGGGATTCAAGCTGGCAAAAGGGAGACGAAATAAATTAACTTCTGTAGATAAGCAGAATGTTTTGGAATCGTCGCGCCTTTGGAGAGAGGTCGCCATAGAATTATCCCAACAATATCCCGAGGTGGAACTCGAACACATTCTCGTTGATAACGCTGCTATGCAATTAATAAGAAATCCTGCCTCATTTGATGTAATAGTCTCCGAAAATACTTTCGGGGATATTCTCACTGATGAGGCTTCTGTGCTTTCAGGATCCATGGGAATGTTGCCGTCAGCAAGTCTCTCAGCCTTGCCCGGGGAGAAAGCTTCAAAGAGGGGTATAGGCTTATATGAACCCATACACGGCTCAGCACCTGATATAGCAGGGCAGGGGATAGCAAATCCGATCGGATCAATATTAAGCACTGCTATGATGCTGAGATTGTCGTTTGGACTAGAGGAAGAAGCGCGAGCTATTGAGAACGCCGTGGATTCTGTTCTTTCGGAAGGATACAGGACAGCAGATATTGCTTCCGACGGAGGTCAGAAAGTCGACACTGGGAAAATGGGCGACGTGATAGCTGGCCAAATTTAATAATTCCGTTGTTGGTAATCAATTGAGTTGTATCACTTCTTCAATACCATATTTCTGAGCTAAGTCGACTAATTGATCCCAAGTAGCATCTTCAACAAAAATACCATGCTCTAGTTGTTCGAGTTCTTTCAAATATTCTATTTCACCAGGATAAAAGACTTCTTTAAAACCTTTTGATGGTTCTGAGCTTTTGAGATATTTAGCGAAATCTGCTACTTCCTTTTTAAATTCTGGTACATCCCTAAAAGCTTCAAGCTTAAATACCGCTATAAAACACCCATCATTATGCCTACCTGACGGGTCATGCCCGAACCCTAATCCGGGGAGTATACCTGAAAATATTTCGACCATAGAGGAGAGGCCGTAGCCTTTATGGCCCTGATCAGCTCCTAGAGGAAGAATCGATCCCCCACTTGATAGATCATTCGGATCCTGAGACGGATTCCCATCCTTATCAATCATCCAACCCTTCGGAACTTCAGTACCCCTCGCCTTCGCCAAATTTATTTTTCCGGCAGCAACTGCACTTGTTGCCATATCTAGAAAGAAAGGCCCCTTTAGATCACTTGGCATTGCCATAGAGATCGGATTAGTTCCCAAGCGTTTTTCGATCCCTCCGAATGGGACTACTCCCTTGGCCGATCGACCAGAATCAGCAGTAATCATCGCTATCATGTCTTCTTTAGCCGCCATTAGAGGGTATGCCGCCAAACGACCAATATGACTCTGGCGATGAACGGTAGCAGCCGCGACATTTTGTTCTCGAGCTTTTTCAATTGTTAATTTCATTGCCCTTTCGGTCACTACGTAACCAAAGCCCCAGTGGCCATCAATTACTGTAGTTGTGGGAGAGTCTTTTAAAATTTCAAACTCCGCCCCCGGAACTATATGCCCCCTGTCAATCCGATCTATATATGTCGGAATCTGAATGATTCCGTGTGAATCGTGCCCCGCTAAATTGGCGCCGATTGAATGTCTTGATATTATCTCCGCCTCATACTCAGATGCTCCAGCGGCGACTAGTAAACGAGCGGCAATTCTTTCCAGCCTCTGCGGTTGAATTGTTGGCATTTTAACCTCAACTTCTTATTTTATGAGTTTGTCTTAATTCACGAAATCCATTTTAACGAACGCTTAGCGGCTCTTCGCCAATCACGTTTTAGTTTTTCCCTGATCTCCGGCGTGAAAGTGGGTATATAATCGCCCCCAGTCTTCCAGAGACGAGCTATCTCTTCGCGAGTCTCCCAGAAACCTATGCCTAAGCCCGCAAGATAAGCGGCTCCCAATGACGTTGTCTCCAAAGACTGGGCACGATTTACAGAGAAACCAGAAATGTCTGCTTGAAATTGCATTAATAGACCGTTAGATGATGCTCCACCATCGGCCTTTAAGGAGGTGATAGGTCTGTTAGCCTCTGCGAACATCAGGCTAAGTACTTCATTACATTGATATGCGATAGATTCGAGAATGGCCCGTGCCAGATGTCCTTTGTTACTTCCTCTTGTGAGGCCTTGTATAGAACCTCTGGCAAATGGATCCCAATATGGGCTCCCGAGACCATTGAAAGCTGGGACAAAGTAAACACCTCCGTTATCAGATACAGAGTTGGCTAGAATCTCGATTTCGTTTGCTTGAGATATTAGCCCCATTTCGTCCCTAAGCCATTGAACGGCTGAACCAGCAGAAAAGACTCCACCCTCCAAAGCATATGTGATTTCGCCTTCAATATCCCATGCCACCGTAGATAACAACCCCTCCCCACTCCTTACAAGTTCACTTCCAGTATTCATAAGGAGGAAAGCACCGGTTCCGTAGGTAACCTTTAGCATCCCTGGATTAAAACAACATTGCCCAAAAAGTGCACTTTGTTGATCTCCAGCAATCCCTGAGATCGGGATTGTGTAACCGCCAAAATGATTACCTGAAACGGTGGTTATATTTCCGCTTGATGACACGACTTCAGGTAGCATATTCTCAGGAATATCCATAATCTCTAACATTTCCTTCGACCATTCCGAAGATTTGATATCAAACAACATGGTTCGGCTTGCGTTAGATACATCGGTAATGTGACTCCTACCGTTAGTCAAGTGCCATATTAGCCACGAATCAACCGTGCCAAAGGCAAGTTTGTCATTTCTAGCCATCTGATGCGCACCAGGGACATTATCCAGAATCCATCTTATTTTTGTTGCGGAAAAGTATGGATCGATCGGAAGGCCCGTCACTTCATAAACCTTATCTGCGAGACCTTTTTCCTTCATGTCATTGCACATATCTGCTGTTCGCCTACATTGCCAGACTACGGCGTTAGATATCGGCTCACCAGTTTCCTTATTCCAGAGAATAGTAGTTTCCCTTTGGTTGGTCAGCCCAAGACCACGAATCTCATTGGGAGAGACCTCATAGTCGTCCAATAAATCTTCTATAGTTTGAAAGACACTCTCTGTTATCAAAAGCGGGTCTTGTTCAACCCAACCTGGCCTAGGATAAATTTGAGGTACTTCTTTATAAGTGGTCCATAAGATTTGGCCTGAATGGTCTACTAAGGACGCCCTAGTCCCGGTCGTCCCCTGATCGACAGTTAAAATATACCCCTCCGAAGTCAATTAAATCCCCCTTAATTACTATCGTATAGTATTAACGAAACACATATAAACAATTTACAGAAATCCTTAGGTGGTAACTATGGCAAGTAAAAAGATTCAGATCACCACGCAAAATATCACAGTCGAGGCTGAATTGTTAGATCGACCGGAATCCGACAATTTTTACTCATCACTTCCCCTAACTGGGAGAGTAAATACGTGGGGTCTGGAAATATATTTTTCCATTGATTATTCGATGGAATTACAGGACGATGCGTCGGAGATCGTCAATTTAGGCGATATCGCCTATTGGCCTCCAGGTAGAGCATTTTGTATTTTCTTTGGTCCGACACCAGCTTCTATAGGGGACGAGATACGGGCTGCTAGTGAGGTTAATTTACTTGGAAAAATAATAGGAGACCCACTAGTCTTTAAATCTGTTCCCTCTGGAACAGATATAAAAATAGAAGCATTAGGTTAAAAATGAACTTGGCATTGAGATTTACAGAAGAAGTTCGGCGTAAGGTCGATCCGTTATGGCGGAAAGAACACAATCACCCATTTGTTCAAGGTATTGGAGATGGAACTCTCGCAGTTGATAAATTTCAATATTATCTAAAGCAAGATTTTGTCTTTCTTATCGGGTTTTCACGCGCGATCGCTATTGCAATCGCAAAAGCAAACAATTTGGATGATATGTCATGGTTCTCTAGACTCTTAAACGAAACGTTAAATACTGAAATGGATTTGCATTTTAGCTATTGTCAAGAATTTGGATTATCGGAAGAAGAAATTGCTCAAACTGTACCATCCCCGACGACTGAGGCCTATATTAACCACCTATTGCAGGTGGCAAACAACGGGACAACCATAGAGACGGCCGTCGCAATCCTTCCGTGTTCTTGGGGATATTCAGAGATAGGCAAAAAATTAGAGGCTCAAGGACTTCCAACAGAGGCACCTTTATATAGCCGTTGGATCGAAATGTATAGTTCCCCAGACTTTGAGGAGCTAGCAAAAGATCTCCGTAACTTCATCGATCGGGAACACGACAAACTTCATGAAGATGGGCGCATGAAGTTGGTCAACATTTTCTTTAAAAGCAGCGAATATGAATATAGATTTTGGGACGCCGCTTTCAGGATGGAATAGTGGCAAGGCTAACAGTATTATAAAAATTAATAGTAAGACGGCATCCCCATAGAGTTATGATATACTATGTAAGGCTTAGTAATATATATTCATTGGAGAGTGCTGTTGTGGCGATCACAAAAGAGATAAATAAGGAAGAATTAGACGAGGAAGAAAATTTTGGTTGCAGCCATCACTGGATGATAGGTGATCCTGACGGCCCAATGAGTGCAGGAATTTGTAAGCACTGTGGCGCCCAAAAGGAATTTATGAATTATTTCGAGGGTTCTTCTTGGGGATCAGAGGTCAGTCTTGATCGCTTAAGTCGTAGTGAAGGAGTCTCCAAAGATTCGGATTATTCTTCAGTCGCCCAGTCGATTAAGGCTGAGGATGCCTTTTAAGGAAAGTTAGGCTATCGGAAGAGATCTTTTTTTACATCTCTTAGTAACATACGAGCGTCCTCTAAACCTGTCTCGTAGTCAAGACCTCGGATCAATGAAATCGGGGTGTTAGTAGCCTTTCCCGAAACTAAATCTGCCGCCGCTGCCAAGATGTCGGCCGTTGCGGTCATAGAAACTCTCATGACTTTTCCTACGGCATCAATCGTATCTCGGTAATCATGTATGGGTCTAATACCGGATGAACCTATTGCGAAGTTTAGATGCCCATCCCTCCATGGACGACCAAAAGTGTCTGAAATCAACACAGCGATATTTTCGAGATTGGTCCGCTTGATAAGTTGCTCCCGAATTCGCCGAGCTGATTTATTGGAGTCTCTTGGAAGAAGGCAGACATTATCCTCACCCGGAATGTTAGAGGAATCTATACCAGCGTTGGCGCACACGAATCCATGATGAGTCTCAGAGATTATAATACCCCGCTCTTCCTCCACCCTAACTAGGGATTTCGATTCTCTTAAGATCAATTCAACCAGCCGAGGGTCCTTACCAGTCCTTTCGGCTAGAGATCTTGATTCAACGCCAGGCTCAATCGTCGAAAGATTAATAGTCATCCCCTCTGACTTTGAGACGATTTTCTGAGTAACCACAAGAACATCATCGGTCTCCAATCCCCCTAAAGTTTCTTGTGCGGAAACGATAATGGTATTGGCAATATCGTCACCTACCTGGTATTCAGGCAAACCCTGCAATGCATATATATGTATACCTTTTTGCAAATGAAGCTCCGGTTCAGAGTAAAAGATTGGTGAAATAATTTACCCACCCGATGCTATACTCAATCGGGAAATTTATCAAAGAATCACAAAGACGAGGCTTATCCGTGGATTATTTCAGAAGCTTGCTTTTCGTTCCAGGAAATCAACCAAAAATGTTGAAGAAGGCAGCCACATTTTACCCAGATGTTTTCGTACCTGATATGGAAGATTCAGTCGCGGATAATGACAAAGATGACGCAAGGGAGATCGTAGCAGCACATATTGAATTACTATCCTCTGAAGGAGTGCCGGTCATACCTAGATTGAACTCCTTGGAGTCAGGTTTTTTTGAAAAGGATTTGAACGCGGTAATCTCCAAGAGAATCTACGGCATATCTGTAGGTAAGATCAATTCAACCAAAGACATAGATCAAGTCGAAGAAATTTTAAAGGCCGCTGAACGAAATGCTGGTCTTGAAGTAGGCAAGCTTAATCTCATTCCATGGATCGAAACGGCTAATGCAATCATCGATTGTCACAGCATATTAATGCACTCCAATCGTATTTGCGCCTCTGCATTTGGGGCTGAGGATTTCACTAACGACATGGGAATAGAAAGACGGGCCGATGATAAAGATATCTCATTTGCTAAAAATTATATGTCTATTGCTTCCAGGGCTGCGGGAGTCCCGGCCCTTGACACTCCGTTTTTCGGATTTAAGGATCCCGATGCCTTGAGATCAAACTCGATGTTAGGTAAATCAATCGGTTATAAAGGAAAATTCGCCATTCATCCTGCTCAGATAGATGTTATTAACGAATCTTTTACACCAGGGAAAAATGAAATAGAACATGCCAGGAGGGTTATCGAAGTTTTCGAACAAGCTGCGAGTCAGGGTCGAGGGTCCACTTCCTTAGATGGTTTAGTAATCGATGTCCCCGTCGTTAAGAGGGCACAATCCCTTATCGAGATGGCTGAACGATTTAAGAAAGGCGATTGAAAATTGAAAGGTGACATTTTAGACAAAATTATTTTAAAAGGAATGCGGTTTTACGGCTTTCATGGGTTACACGATGAGGAACGTAAAACTGGGCAGTATTTTCTAGTCAACCTAGAATGTATAACCAATCTCCATAAGGCGGGGGTATCAGACAATATAGAAGATACGATTAATTATTCAGAGATTTACCAAAAAGTACGGAGAATTATTGAGGGAACACCTCGTAATTTACTGGAAGCTGTGGCTGAAGAAATTGCAGATGTATTAATTTCCGATTACCCGATAAAAAATGTGACTATCAAAATATCAAAGCCTGACTTAGTTTTAAAAGGTGGTTACCTAGATTCTGCGGGAATTGAGATAGTACGTTCGGGCGATATCGACCGCCACGAAAATTTTTAAAAGGAATGACAATTGATAGAAGCAAAAACAATTAAAGAACTTAAGGAACAGGCCTATAAACCTCAAACCATAAAAGAGGAGATCAGAACAAATCTGGTTGAGAATCTCAGAAATGGTGTTAATAGTTTTACTGGGATTGTCGGGTTTGAAGATTCTGTTATTCCTCAGTTAGAAAATGCCATATTAGCGGGCCAAGACGTGATTCTACTCGGTGAGAGAGGACAAGCTAAAACTCGTATATTAAGAAGTCTTACAAATTTACTTGACGAAAAAATCCCGTATATCAGTAGTTGTGAAATACATTGTGATCCAGTCGATCCGATTTGCACAGAATGCAAAATATTAGTTAAGGAAGAGGGGGAATCTGTTGAGATAGCTTGGCTAGATCAAGAGTCTCGGTTTTCAGAGAAATTGGCTACTCCAGATGTTTCGGTCGGTGATCTAGTGGGTGAAATAGACCCAATCAAAATTGCTGAGGGAAGGCACCTTTCCGATGAGAGAGCGATACATTACGGTATGATTCCAAGATCCCATAGAGGCATCTTTTGTATCAATGAATTACCTGATCTGTCAGAGCGTATACAGGTTAGCCTATTTAATCTTTTACAGGAGCGGGATATCCAAATTAAAGGTTATCAATTCAGATTACCGTTGGACATATTCCTTGTAGCCACTGCGAACCCGGAGGATTATACAAACCGTGGCCGTATCATAACCCCACTAAAAGATAGATACGGAGCGCAAATCAGGACGCATTATCCGGATACAGTCCATCAAGAAATTGCTATTGTGGATCAGGAGAGAAAAAGATTTGAGGATCTTGATGGAGCTGTGGTAATACCCGATTTTGTTAAAAAGCTGCTCGTTACCTTTACCCATCTTGCACGACAAAGCCCAGAAGTAAATCAACGGTCAGGAGTAAGCCTGAGGGTGAGTATCGCAAATTATGAAACCTTGATGGCACAGACGTATAAGAGGGCCATTAGACAAAGCACAAAAGCGTCTCCACGTATAAGTGATATGGACTGCATTATTTCTTCTACCATGGGTAAATTGGAGCTCGAAACCGTAGAAGAGGGTAAGGAAGCAGATATCATCAG
>MDTE01027266.1_pt1 | contig 13621 bp, 13 predicted proteins | sample 811231 | NCBI WGS metagenome assembly MDTE01 (sample SAMN05326651, study PRJNA326480) | marine metagenome | isolation source: seawater | place: Indian Ocean: Red Sea | collected 2010
CGAACGAACGAACGAACGAACGAACGTCGCATTGTAGTAACAGACCGAACCAACCAACTCGACGTAACCGACTACCTAGCTACCTAAAGTACCATTACACGCGAGATTCTCGTAATATCATCAAGCCTGCCTCCGTGAAGAGACCTAACGCCGCTCCCAGAGCCGCACACAACCCCCTGGCCCACGCCGCACCGTTCGCCGCACGTTCCACCGCGCCGCCGCCGACGTATCCCGCCGCCGCGAAGGCGAACATCACCGTCGCGACGTGCGCGGCGAACGCATACGCCCGCGTCTCCTCCTTGACGCCCATCGCGAACGACGGCATCGTGTTCGCGTTCGCTCTCCTCGACCGCGCGACGTCTCGTGTCATCATCTCGTACCTCTGCTCCTCGACGGCGTCTCGCAACGCGCGCATGCGTTCGCGATGTTCCCGCCGCGCCGTCTGTTCCTCCTCGGTGAGTTCCCGCGTCTCCGCGTCGCGATCGACGTCGAATCGAAGGCTCTTCGCCCGCGCGTTCACACGCACGATCGTCTTCCCCCACTCGCTCTTTCGCATCGTCCTTCTCGCGTGCGCGCACGCGTCAAAGACGACGCGATAGTCGACCGTCGTCTCGCGCGCGGCGACGCTCGCGCGACGTCGCAGGCTCTCGTCCGCGGCGCTCGATTCGCTCGTCGCGCGCAGAACGTCGCGGAGCGCATCGTTAATCTCGATCGTCACGCGCGGCGAACACGACGCGAGGGTCGACGACGACGACATCTGACGCACGCGCGGGGACGGGGGAGTGATGTGGATTGGATGTCGCGAGCGACGCCGATTTCGATTCTGATTCGACTATAACACCGACGCGCTCACGAGCCCACCTTAAAGGCGTCGCAAAATAAACCGTATAGCACCCCAATTTTGAAACAGTTCAACACCGTCGGTAACCAATCGCCGTCGCGAACCCATCGTAAGATGCCGCCCTGGTTATCGCCGCCGTACAAGACGCTGGATACAAACTCGGAGAGGAGTATGATGGTGAACGATATGAAGGCATCCTGCGGACTCTCCGGGTGCGGGAGGAGGGCGCAGACGGAGAATCCCACCAAGAGGGAGATGAGGGCGAGCGGGAGTTTGGTGAGATTTCTCTTGGCGCGCTTGAGACTTTGTTTTCTGAAAGAGTCCACCGCGCGCTGGAGACGCGTGCGGCCGAGCGCCGCGCGACTCGGTCCCGCGTCGCCGTCGTCGTCGCCGTCACCGCGCGCGACGGCGTCGCTCATCGCGGTGACGATCGCGAGACGCGCCCGACGGTGCGCGGGGACGCCCGGCGAGCGCGCGGGGGCGCGCACAGAGTCCAACTCGAACGCGCGCGCGCTCGGTCGTCCCGCGCGCGCCGACGAATCGATTCGACGGACGTGCGCGCGCGAGGAAGAGGACGCGGACGAGGAGGACGCGCGGTGTGAACACGACGCCACCGAGGACGCGTTCGTCGAGCTCATCGCGCGCATCGTCGAGACGAGCGCGAGGCTTTGTCTGAGGGAGGGTTGCGTCTTTTTGGGCTCGGCGCGTTTACGCACGCGCGTCGTATCGCGACAAAGAAACGACGACTCGAATCACTCGGCGGTTATCTCCGAGAGCGAAATGAAACCAGACGCCGCGTCGTCGGCGTCTTGCACGACCTCGTCGACTCCGTATCCTCCCCACGGTTCGATTGGCGTCTTCGTCGCGGCGTCCACGCCGCGACGAGGCGTGGCGTTTTCAACGTACTTGGTCACCCTGGATTTCGCCGCGGTGTACAGACGTTCGTGCACCGACGCGCCCTGACCGTCGCGAAGAGTGGACGCTAAATCAGACGACCGTTTGTTGATTTCGGGCGTGAACGCCGGGTGCGACGTCTCACGAGCGCCGGCGCGGGGACTACCGCTTTCGCTCGCGGCGACCCCGTTCGAGACGCCGCGCGCCTTCTTTTCAGCCATTCGCTTCTTCAGCGCCAGACGCAGCGACTTTTGATCCAAGTTTGGCTTGAACGTGGCGGTGGCGATTTCCGCGTCCGCGGCCTTCGCTTTGGCTATTCGAAGCTTTTCCACGCGTCGCTCGTTCCACGCGTTGAGGTCCTCGAGCGTGCGGTGCGTCTCCGCGGCGCGTCTGGTGATGGGGACGCGTTCATCGGCGGCGCTATTCGCCGTCTCTTTGGCCAACCGTTCCTTTTCTAATTTTTGACGCAAACGCTCGGCGTTCTGCGCCGCCGAGTTGGCGTATGATTTCTGTCTCGCCGCAAAGTCTGGTAAACTCGACGTGAGCTTGCGAGTGCGAGTACATATTTGTTCAGACACGCTCTTCGTCGCGATTTTGCGTTCCTCGGCGATAGTAGCTTTGCGTCGGTGTTCTTGACGCGCGGCCACCTGCGCATCGCGCGCGCGCATCGACTCCATGTTTTTCTTAATCTCGTTCGGCGTCAACAACACGCGCTTTGACGTCTCCATCTCCGCGCGTCGAATCTCTTCCAGTCGCGCCGTCTCTCTTGCTTGTTTTAAAATCCACTCTCTCAGTAACCGATCTTCGACGGGTTCGCCGTCCGTCCGTCGACGTCCCTTGGCTTTGGGCTTCTTTTTCGTCTGCGACGCGTTCGACGCTGACGATCGCGGATGACGCAAGACGGGCGTCGTCAACCTCGCGATGTCGATCGTTTTCGTTTTGAGTTTCCCATCCCCCGTTTCCTTCGGTGCCGCGCCCTCCTCGCCGTCAACGCTCAACCTCGCGCCGTGCGGCTTGGTCGGCGTGCCGAAGACCTTGGGTGGCGTCGCCGGCATCGTCGTGTGTGTCGGCGCCGCGCTCGCCGACGCCTCACCGCCATCGAGCACGGACGCGTGTAACTCTCTCTCGCGCGTCGTCGAGCCTTGTGCCGAACTTCGATCGCCGGTCAACACGTACCGCGCCGCGTCCGTCGCGCTTCGAGGCGTCGCCGTCATCGTCTTATCGACGTGCGCTCGAATCGCCGAAACGCCGCGTCCGTTCGGGACGTTTTCCACCTCATCGAACCCGAACGCGGCGGCTAATTGTATGAGATGAAGAAGTTCGCCGTTACTCAGCGTTCCCTGCGTTCGCGGTCGAGCGTCGCGGTCAGTCGATCGAGTCGATCGAGTCGAGTCGAACGCGTCGTCGGTCGACGGTCTCGACGACGACGACGCGTCAATCAACCGCCGAGCGAATCGAACGAATCAGTGTTCGTTTCCCGCGAGAGAATCCCTCGTCTCTCGCGTCGCGACGCCGCCGTCGTCGCGCGCGATGACGCCTCCATCGCGCGACTTTCGCGCGCGTCCGCGTCCTCGTCGTCGCACCTTTTTCAACGCTCGGTCGACGTGGTCGTCTAACCGCTTGAAGACATCCGCGCGCTTCTGTTCCGTCTCCGCGCGTCGATGTCGCGCGTCCGGGGTGTCGTCCGAGGCGGTGAACGAGGCGACGGGCGCGCTTTCCATCGACCGGCGCGGTTTGGACGCGGACGCGCGACGCATCGCGCGCGAGTCGCGGTATGGAGGAGGGGGGTGGTGTGGGACCGTCACAATCACCTCTTTGAAGAGGCGCGCGCGTCTTCGTACCGTATACGTACCATTTTCATAACAATAACGATAACAGCGAGCGTGCGTGCGTACGATTAAGGTGGTAAAACATAAAACAGTGCGTTCGATGATCCGATCCGATTCGATTCGAGATTTAGGCGCGCGGAGGCGTGGTCCATCCCGCCTCGACGGGACCGCGATCGTAGATGACTTCGCGGTGACACGACCACACGAGACGTATGGCTTCGATCGTTCCGATGCCACCGGCGAGAGGAGTGCCGGCGGGACCGAACCAGTGGTTTTGAGGCGCGCCCGTCGTGCGCGCGCGGCGGCCGGCGTACGTCGTGCCGTTCACCGTCGATCCGAGGACTCGTTGCGTAAACATTTCGTCGCTCGACACGACGGCGGCGGTGAGATGGGCATTCATCTTTTCGCACGCTTCGAGAACGAGCGGTAAATCGTCGTCGCCGTACGATGTGAGCACTTGGAAAGGACCGAAAATTTCAGTCGTGACGAGCTTGAAGTTTTCTTCGCTCGCCATGATGGTTTTGAGAGGAACGAACACCGCCGTGGGTTCGACGGCGCCGTACTCGGCCGGAACGTCGTGCGCGCCTCCGTTGAGTTCTTTACCACCGAACGCGATTCTGGCGCCGGGTAACGCGGCGAGTTTCGCAGCGTGGTCGAGCATGGTCTTCGTCGTCACGGTGAGCGTTGGACCGACCGTCAAGTCTTCCAAATTTCGCCTCGACGCGAGGGCGGCAATCTTCTCCTCGATGCCCGCGGCGACCCAGTTGTCGTGCATGAAGAGGATCGATTGCGCCGAACACTTTTGTCCACTGCACGCGTACGCGTCTTGGTCGCACACGTGCGCGACGTAGTCTTCGTCGCCGACATCTGGGCCCAATATTTTCCAATCGAACCCCGCGTCTTCGAGTTTAATTTTCCCATCGAGTTCCTTGACCAAATGGTGACCAACCTTTGCCGATCCGGTGAACAGCGTCATGTTGGGCTTTGTTCGGCGTAAGATTTCATTCATCGTCCGACCGTCGCAGTGAATGAAATCGAAATCCGTCGGTGGCGCCCCGCACTCGATCATCAGACGAATAAACTGTTCCATGACGATGGACACCTTGGTATCGCTCTTGATGAGCGCCTTGTTCCCCATGTACAGCGCGCCCATGGCTTGCAACACGGGAATCTCGAGAGGGAAATTAAAGGGTAAGATTGCGCTCACGAACCCGTACGGAAACCGCACGCCGTGAGACGTCTGTCCGGTGTGATCTCCCGACACTGAAAACCCTCTCGCCAAGAAGCGCACGTTGTCGCCCGCGAAGTTTTCTAAAAATTTCCTCGTCACCACCACCTCCGCCTTGGCTTGCGCGTGCGATTTCGGCGCCACGCGCATGATGAGTCTGGTAAAGTATTCCACAACCTCCGGTTTACGCATCTCTTCCGCTAAACGCATCGTCACGTCTCCGTACACGACGTATCTCTCCGGCGCCTTGAACGGATTGTGTAATCCAGATTTCGGACACGCCGCGGCGGAGCGCGCGATCGCGTCCAACTCGTCCTCGGACGTCGTCTTCGGCGCGACGACGAATGTTTTTCGTTCATTCGCCTTCATCGGATCGACGACATACTCGACGTCGTCGTCTTTATCGATCGGTCGCCACGTTCCGCCCACGAGATTGGCGCATCTCGCCGCCCCGCCGGTCGCCGCGCTCATCTTCCACGGATTCGCCGTCGGATTCGCCCACGCCGGGACGAACGCCGCCGCCGAGGACGACGACGTCGAGGACGACGGCGTCGAGGATGAGGATGATGTCGAGCTCGAGGTCGCGACTGCGCGCGCGCTCGTCGTCGCCCGCATCATCGTCCTCGTCATCATCATCCCCCATCGCCTCGACGCACCTCGACGAAGCGCGGCGGTCGTCATCGCGCTCGTCGTCGGTGCGCGCACTCAATCACTCAATCACTCAATCACTCAATCACTCAATCACTCAATCACTCAATCGATCGATCGATCGATCGCGCGCCCAGACACCGACGGGACGACGACGCGGGAACGCGGGAACGCGTGAATGCGAGAATGCGGGAACGCGACCGTACCGTACCAGAGTACTCGTACCGCACCGTCACGATCGAGCGCACCGACCGTCGATCGATCTCTCTTCCTCTCTTCCTCTCTTCCTCTCTTCCTCTCGCGTCTCACACTCACGTCGCGTCATCAATCCCATCCATCGTCTCAACCGTTACTCGTCCGAGTCATCACATCAGTGTCGATGCGATGCGATCGAATTCGATGCCGATGAATTGCATTGCATCGAGGGACGATCGATGGAGGACAGAGGGCGACGGATCGAGAGGAAGAGAGACGAAGAGAGAGAGGAAGAGACGATGGGTGGAGGCGCGGTCGCGATGCGTCGTCTCGTCGAATGCGCGCGACGACGACGATCCACGATGGTGTCGATGACGACGACGCACGCCACCGCGACCGCCACCGCCACCGCGACGTTCGCCTCCACCGCGTCCTCGTCGACGCCGGCCGTGTTCGTGGACGAGAACACCAAGGTGATCTGTCAAGGGTTGACGGGGAAGAACGGAACGTTTCACACCGAACAGGCGATCGCGTACGGGACGAACATGGTGGGAGGGGTGACGCCGAACAAGGGCGGGACCGAACACCTCGGATTGCCCGTGTTCGACGGCGTCGCCGAGGCCAAGGCGAAGACGGGAGCGACGGCGAGCGCGATTTACGTGCCACCGCCGTTCGCGGCGAAAGCCATCATGGAAGCGATCGAGGCGGAGATGGAGCTCGTCGTGTGCATCACGGAGGGAATTCCGCAACACGACATGGTGCGCGTGAAGCGCGCGCTCATGACGCAGAGCGCCACGCGTCTGCTCGGACCGAATTGTCCGGGAATCATCAAACCGGGAGCGTGTAAGATTGGCATCATGCCGGGATACATTCACAAAAAGGGGCGCGTCGGCGTCGTCAGTCGCTCGGGAACGCTCACGTACGAGGCTGTGTATCAGACGACGGTGAGCGGTTTGGGACAGAGCACGTGCGTGGGCATCGGCGGCGATCCCTTCAACGGGACGAATTTCATCGATTGTCTCGATCGATTCGTGAAAGATCCGCAGACGGAGGGGATCATCATGATCGGTGAGATCGGTGGGACCGCGGAGGAGGAGGCGGCCGAGTTTATTCGCCAATCGGGAACGGACAAACCCATCGTCTCCTTCATCGCCGGCACGACGGCGCCGCCCGGTCGACGCATGGGACACGCCGGCGCCATCGTCTCGGGCGGGAAAGGCACCGCGAAAGATAAAATCGCCGCGCTCGAACGCGCAGGCGCGCGCGTCGTCAAGTCACCGGCGCAGATGGGGTCGGCGATGTACGACTTGTTCCGCGAGCGCAACATGCTGTAACGCGTATTTTCGTGTACTCTACATTTTACTCGCGCTACGCCGCTACTGAACTCTCTAAACTACGTTCTATTTCTTCACACGACGTCCGCGCGCGCGCGTCGACGCTCATGAAACACGCGCATCGTCGTCGATTTCAACGCGAACGGGACGTCGCAACACCGCGCGCGAATGGACGACGGCCCCGACGACGACGCGCGAAGGTCCGTCAGGGTGGTGCCCCTCTCGCGCGTTACATATTGTTTCGTCGTGAAATCGAGCGCGAACATCAGGACGTGCGCGCCCGCGAACCACACGAGTCCGATGACGTGCCCGATGGTGAGCGCGCACGCGAGCAAGACGTACGGCCACGCCGACGATCGCCACTCGTTCCGAGCCATTCGCGCCAACGTGTACGCCGACACGACGAAGACGGCGCACCCCATGACGGACGACGCCGTCAACAAACCCAAAAACCATCGGTGATTGTATTCGCCCACGCAATTCCCGAGCACGCCGCAGTGATGATCGAATCGTCGCACGCACACGTTGCACGTCGAGCAGTGCGTCGCCGCGGGCGGTCGCCACAACCGACACGTGACGCAAAATTTCACGCGAGGCGCGTTCGCGTCGTCCGCGTTCTCGGTGTCTTTTTCCGCCCGACGCACCGGTTTCGTCCACGTTCCCGCGTAATCGCGACGCATGCCCATCGATCGCGCCTCCTCATCCTCTCGCACCGCCTCTTCGACGCACGCTCGAAGCCTCTCCTCGTACGTCGTCTTCGCGGCTTTGTCTTGGTCGTCGCCCGGGCGTCGTCCCGCCATCTTTTCTCGGATCGCCTCGTCCAATCGATCGACCCGCGCCGAGGCCTCGTCGTCCGCATCGCTCGGCACGACGATTCCCGGATCACAAAATCTCGTCATCCACGCGCACGCCAGACTCACCACCGCGAGGGCGACGATGATGCCTTGCCAAATCCACAGACGCGCGCCCAGTGGGTCATCCGAGGATGACTCGTCGCGCGCGTTGAAGAGGGCGATCGTTCCCGAGACGCACAGCGATGGGAAGACGACGATACACCACGCCACGCCTCGACACGCCGCGCGCTCGTTCACCCGTCTCGCATCGACGGAGAGCTCTCCGCGCATCGTTCGCTCGTTCGTTCGTTCGTTCGTCAGAGAGTGACGCGACGACGCGGGAGTCGGTCGGTCCGTTCGTTCGTCCGTCGGTCCATCCGTCGTCGGCGCTTGAGACGAGCGCGCGGACGGGACGACGATGACGTCGGTCGCGTTCGCGTCCGTCTCGACGACGTCGACGCGTCGCGAACTCGACGATGACGATGGGTCTCAGAGACGGCGGCGGTTCGGTCGGCGAACGGGACGGCGAGCGACGCGCGTCGCGTCGGCGAGCGACGCGTCGTCGGCGTCGTCGTCGGGATCGGACGTCATTCGCGCGTTGCTCGATCGCGCGCTCGAGGACGGGACGCGCGCGCGAGAGGATGTCATCGACGTCGGGGCGAGAGAGCGAGACGGCGCGCGCGTCCCGGGGGTCGTGGCGAGACGAGACGTCGAGGCGGGGACGACGTTGGTGACGCGGTCGGTGGCGTCGACGGCGTTCGACGCGACGTACGCGAGAGAGTGCGCGTCGAGCGCGTTGACTCGAGCGATCGAAGAGTACGAAGGAACGATGGAACGGGAGATGAGCGACGACGTCGTCGTGGCGTTGGCGTTGGCGGCGGCGAGACGCGAACCGGAGAGCGCGTCGCCGTTGTTGGGAGCGTACGCGGCGTCTCTTCCCACGGACGCGGTGTCCACGCCGGCGCTGTACGAAGACGAGGCGTTTGAGGCGTTGGTGCCGCTCCTGTCGTTACACTTTATCGATCGGGTGGACGCGGCGAGACGCGAGTTCGCGCTCGCGTACGACGACGCGCGTCAGACGTACGCGCTCGCGCGCGGCGGAGACGTTTTAGAGGAGCACGAATTCGCGTGGGCGTGGAGCATGGTGCGCAGTCGAGCCATCACGTTTGAGGTGAAAAAGGCGTCGACCGGGCGCATCGAACGCAAGCGGTGTCTCGTGCCGGTGTGCGACGTCTTCAATCACTCGCCGACGAGTCTCTCGGGCGACGCCGACGCCGAGGACGGACCCAACGTGCGCATCGAGACGAACGACGCGGGAGAATCGATGTGGACGGCGACGCGCGACGTGAAACAGGGCGACGCGCTTCGGTGGACGTACGGTGAATTATCCAACGAAGAGATGTGGCTCTGGTACGGGTTCGTTCCCGAGAACCCGCTTCACGGCGACTCCTCGGTGGCGTTCAATTTACCGGACGCCGTCTTCGCCAACGGTTTGAACGCCGTCGCCAAGGAGGATTCGGAAGAGACGGGAGCGTTGCGACGAAGACTTCTCGAGCGCGCCGGCGCGTTGGGATTGAACGAGGGCGAAGAGCTCTCGTTCGTCGTCTCGGCGCGCGCGAAACCCACCGTTCTCGGCGGCATCGCGGGGGTGATGTGTTGCGACGCCGAGGAAGTCGTCAGCATCGCCGCCGCCGCCACCGTCGCGTCTAAGGGTGTGGACGAACGCGCGCTTTTATTCGAACTCAAGCCGGAATCCCGACGACGCGCCGGTCGATACGTCGCGTGGTTGCTCACGCAGGTCGAGGCGTTTGTGTGCGGGGCGACGGATGAAGAAGTCGCGGAGAGCGAACGCGTCGCCGAATCCGTCGGCGGCGTCTTCGCCGAGCGATTCGCCACCGCCAAGCGTATTCGCCTGGGCGCGCAGGGCACGTTCGCGACGGCGCAAAAGTCTCTCACGGACGAGGAACTGTTGCGAGACGGCGCGTGGATCGACGGCGCGGTGGACATGCTCGTCGTGCGGTAGTTAGTAAGTCTTTAAGAGTAGTATCTTTAAGAGAAGTATTGATGCTATGATACTATTGCTGTATTCATTCATTTGCGTTCACGTCGCGCGCGCACACCAACGTGTCCCCGCGACTGTCTCGACTCACGCGCATGTCTTCGTCCACGTACACGTTTTCAAACCATCCCTCGCCGAAGGGTGGAATCGGCACCCGAAGCGCGTCGCCGAATCGAATCGACGCCGACGTAAATTTAAAATGCACCCTCTTCTCCGACGCGCCCGTCTCGATCGCCGCGTCGACGGTGAACACGATCTCGGTGTCCCCGCTCTGAAATATCACCTCGTTCCTCAACCGTCGCGCGTCTCCGTCGATGGTTTGATACGCCCGCGTCGACGCCGGTCGCGCGCCCAAGAGAAAGAGCGTCTCTTTTTCCGTCGTGTATTCGAGTCGCCACCGTCCGTTCGACCGTTCGTTCGCGCCCGCGTCCTTCCTCTCCTCGGCGAGCGCGTCCACCGCGCGCTCGAGCTCTCGTCGCAGCTCCTCGTCCGCGTCCACGCCTCGATTCGCCCGCGCGAGCAGCCTCCGCAATCGCAATCGCGTCCTCGTCGTCGCGTCGTCCGAATCGTTCTCGTCCTCGTCGCGACCGCGCGTCGCGCGCGTCCTCGTTCGCGGTCGCGCTCTCACGCGGCGTGCGACGCGCGTCGTCGTCGTCGTCGTCGTCGTCGTCGTCGTCGTCGTCGTCGTCATCCTCGCGCGCATCGTCGTCGTCGACTGCGGACCGACAGCTGAGTGAACATTTGGAAAAAAATGGGTGAGGGATGGTCCTTGGGGTTAGGGTTTAGGTGTACATCGCGGTTCTTCCGGACGCGCGGTCCCGCCTTCCGATGTCGACGACGCGCTGAGAAGTCTTTTGATTCTTACATTTTTAGCTTCGAGCTCGTTCATCCCTGCGGACGATGAGAGCACGATCGTTCAACATTGTACCGTTCAACCTTTCGATGGCGACTTGGGCGCACTGGGGGTCCATAAACGTCACCACGCCCCAACCTCTGGATCGTCCGTCAAAGCCCATCGTCACGTCAGCGTGCGCGACATTGCCGACTTTGCGGAAAATGTCTTTCAACTCCTGCCATCGAGTGCTCCAAGGAAGGTTCCCGACGTAGACCGACGCGTCCGGGGACGTCGCCGATGGGCCGATCCGATTTCGAAGGTCGTTTCCTCTTTCTCCTTCACGATCCTCGCGAACGAAGATTTTTCGTTCACCAATCTCCGTGTCATGCATCGTTTCTATCGCTTTCTTCGCGTCTTCGCTCGACGTGAAAGTTACGATGCCGCATCCTTTCGATCGTCCATCGCGCGAAGTCAGAATATCGGCGAATCGCACGCACTCGCCGCCCATGGCGTTCGAGAAGTGATCCTTCAAGTCCTGCCACGAGCACCCGTACGGAAGATTGCCGACGTACACTTTTGTGTCCGCGTTTACCGCGGGATTTCCCACCCGAGACGTCATCACCGGCCGCTGTCGCGCGTACGGCGTCATCCGAGCGCCCGTTCGGGCGCGCGCGGCACCGTCCTTTCTCATCTTCCCACCCGCACCGCGCGCATCGTCGTCGTACGCGTTCGCCTCGGCGTCCATTTTCGTATCCACCTCCGCAGCATCCGCGACGACTTTCTTCGCGTCGCAGTCATCCGGCGTCGTCGTCGCTTCCGTCGTCGCTTCCGTCGCCGCTCGCGTCATCGTCATCGTCGTCGTGCCGTCGCGTCCAGATGTGTCGACATAGTCTTCTTTTTTTCCCGCCATTTTTCCATACAAGACGCGACCGGTCGACGCGATGGGACCCACGCGGTCACCGTGCGCGACGCGCGCGCCATTGCGTGCCGCCGCGAAGCCGCGGACATGGTGTGCCCGAACGTTGATCGGCACCGCGTGCTCGCCCTCGTCGATGATCTGCACGAGAAGCACCGGTTCACGGACAAGGATTACAAGGATGTCGTCGAAGCGTTGAGTGGGAAATCGGATCCGCTCGACGTGTCCGACGCGAAAGTCGTTAAAATTTACTTTGACGAACACCGAGTGACGTGGAATAGAACCGATTACGCCGTGCGACAATTCCAAAATAAGATTCTCCAAGTCGTCGACACGTTGGACGACCCAGAGTCCACGTGTCCCGCGCGTGTGAACTGGGCGTGCAGTAGCATCGAGCGCTCCACGCTCGCGGACATCGCGGATCTCGTCGCGAGACACGGATGCACGCACTTGCTCACGCACTCGTGCTCGTGCTGCTACACAGAGCAAGTCTTCATTCGGAAGATTGAACTGATTCAGGATAGCTCGAGACCACACCGTCAACACGTCCGCTGGACGGAATAGACGCCGCCGCGGCAGTTAGCGGGTACGCATTGATTGTATTACTTATCGCCATAGAAGAATACCAAAACCTCGAATGAATTACAACGTGTTAAAACGTTTAGGGGACTACGTCGACGTGAGAGTCGTCTTCTAGCTAGTTTCCAAAGTAGGCGTGGGACACAGATGCCGGACTCTGTGGGAAAAATCAGACGCAACAGCCTGGATGTGCGACATCCATTTCTTTTACCGAGGCGTCGTCATGTAGCGAATCGGCTCCTTGTTCGAAATTTCGAAATTTCACTCTCGATCTTCCTTCCCCAACCTACCTGCATATTGCGCGTCAAATCGAACCGCGTGTTCAATGATTCTGCTGCAGATTCCTCGTATTCGGGACTGCGGTATGACGCCGTCGGCATTCGTAGCCTCGCATGTTGATGTCAACATTCGCCCGATAGCGGCGTGGTCTTCCGCGTGAGACGTACGCGCTGAGAATTTTCCTTCTCCACCGAACCCACAGCTTTGCATGAGATTTTCCTCGTTTGTGCAATGTTCAAGGAACAGCTTTCGCAGAGTGTGCAGATCTACAACTTTACAACTCTGCATCACCGCACGCATTGCCTCTTCTAATTCGACGTGTTCCGCGTCCATCTTTTTGTGCTTTACGGATGGCAAGCGAAATTGTAACTCCTCATCGTCTTCGTCATACAGTGTTTGTGCTGATTCCGAGCACGAATTGGTGACAAAAACGGCATTGGATCGTGCCTTGACTCTAGAGTTTGACGTCTCAGCGCTGTGTTCGGACGGCGCGTTTCGCGCTACACTCAGAACTTGCTCGACATATTCGAACGCTGACGCACCATACTCATTGTAGGCTGGTGATCGAGGCGTCAAAAACCTGTTACTTGCGTCTAGTACGACAAAGCCTTGACAGCCGAGCTGAGAGGGGAATTTTGGAAAATCGTTCCGGTCTTCGATGAGCGCGTTGAACATGTTGGCGCCAAAGTACAGATGCTGGAACTCTCGAGCCGTTGCCTCCGCCCGGTCATCAACGCAGACGCACACGAAATGTACGTCCTCCACGCGGAAAGCATCGCGCCATTTTTGCATCTGCTGCGCGACCGGGCGGCATCCTCCTCACCCAGAGTTGTAAAAGTGAATCACAGCGGGCGCCCCTCGGACGGCTTCGGTGAGACTGACCCGTTCCATCCGCGTGCCGTCCGCCGCGAGCTGGATCACGTGGAATTCGGGGCATCGCGCCCCGACGAGAGCCATCGTCGTCCGTCGACGCAATCCCCGTCGCGCGCCGCGTCGCGTTCTGGACGGTCCGTCATTCGGTAAAACCCAACGACGACATGAACCGGCACAATGTCGTCATCGTGTCGTCACGATTCTCAACCTGCGCGCACCCCCACGGGTGCCCCCCCCCCGTGTCGTCGGGTCACACCGCGTCGCGTCGTGAGCCCCCG
>MDTE01152258.1_pt1 | contig 13621 bp, 16 predicted proteins | sample 811231 | NCBI WGS metagenome assembly MDTE01 (sample SAMN05326651, study PRJNA326480) | marine metagenome | isolation source: seawater | place: Indian Ocean: Red Sea | collected 2010
ACTGCTTCTGTTTTTTTAGATAACGAAGATGGTTCAAATGATGTATATATTGTTAAGAACGCTACAATTCCAGCGGGTTCCTCGTTGGAAGTTATGTCAGGTAACAAATTAGTAGTTCAAAACGATGGAAGTAACGCTGATGTTTTAAGAGTTGAATCAAGTAGAGCTTCTTCACTTGACGCAACTATAACAGTTTTAGAAGACGTATAATAGAGGATAAAAATGGCATATATTGGAGCAGATCCAGTCTTAAAAGGAACAGGTCTATTTTCACAAGATACTTTTACTGGTGATGGTAGTACAACAACTTTTGATCTTACACACGCTGCACCTGATGCAGGTGGAAATGAAATACAAGTATTTGTAGATAACGTTAGACAACAAGAGGGTAGTTCTAACGCTTATACTTTAGGGTTAGATGGATCAAGTGAAAATAAAAGAATTACATTTACTACAGCTCCAGCAGCAAGTCAATCAATATTTGTTTTAAATCCAGGTACAAAAAACGTACAACAATTGACAACAGTTGCTGACAATGTTGTTTCAACTGCCAAACTTCAAGCATTATCAGTATCAACAGCGAAAATCGCAGCAGATGCTATTGACGCTACTAAATTGGCTGATGACGCAGTAAGTGAAGAACATTTAGACGTAACATCAGTAACAGGTCATACAGAATTAGCTGCAGCAGCAGACGCAGATGACGTGTTACTTGTTTTTGATACTAGTTCTAGTTCTCTTAAAAAAATTCAAAGAAGTAATTTAGTTTTACAAACACCTACTTTTACATCTATTTCACCATCAAATGCTACCACAGGTGATGGTACAGGTAATTTTACATTTACAATTACTGGTACAAAATTTGATGCATCACCATCTGTGTCATTTATCAATGCCTCAGGCACAGCAATTGCCGCTGATTCAACAACAAGAAACTCGGCAACACAATTAACAGTGGTTATTGCCAAGTCAAGTTTACCTAATTCAGGTGAGCCATATGATGTTAAAGTTACAAATTCAAATGGATTAGCTATTGAAACTACAAATGACCCATTAAATATTGATGCACAACCAGTTTATACAACTGCTGCAGGTTCTTTAGGTACAGTTAACGGTGGCGCAACTGTAAGTCTTACAGTAAATGCTACAGACCCAGAGTCAGCAGGAAATGTTACTTTTGAATTACAATCAGGTTCATTACCAGCAGGTTTATCTTTAACAAATGAGGGAACTGAAGGTGGTACAGCAAGAATATCTGGTACTGCCACAAACCCAACAGCAAATACAACATCAAATTTCGTATTGAGAGCTGTTGACGCAGCGTCTAATACTACAAGTAGAGCATTTTCTATAACTGTCAATAGAGTATATACATCAACGTCATTTACATCATCTGGTACTTTCGCAGTACCATCAGGAACAACTACAGTAGATGTGCTAGTAGTCGCAGGTGGTGCTGGTGGTGGTTATCATCACGGACCAGGACCAAATCACTACACAGGCGGTGGTGGCGGTGGCGCAGGTGGATTAATATTTATGCCTAATGCTCCTGTAACACCAGGCGGAACAGTAGCAATTACAGTTGGTTGTGGTGGAGCTTCTAACAGTGGAAGTGGAGTTAATAATGGTGGAGATTCAGTATTTGGTGCCTCACCTAGTCCAGGAACAAGTAATACATTAACTGCTAAAGGCGGTGGTGGAGGAGGTACTGCAGGTGGTCAAGCAGCAGCTCCTGTAAAAGTTGCTAATGATGGTGGATCAGGCGGAGGCGGAAATAGAGATGCAGGCGCTGGTGGATCTGCTACTCAACCAACTCAATCAGGAAACTCAGGCGCTTATGGTTTTGGTAATGCAGGTGGTGATCCAACTGGTACAGAAACTGCAGGTAGTGGAGGAGGAGGCGCAGGTGCTGCGGGTGCAACATCTACTGCTGGTCAACCAGCTAATGGTGGTATAGGTAAAGCTTATACAATTGGTGATGGTACAACTTCAGTTTATTACTCTGGTGGTGGAGGCGGTGGAGGCTCAGGAAATCCAAGTCACCCAGGGCCAGGTTCATCAGGCGGACAAGGTGGAGGAGGAAATGGAGCAGGTAGAGAAACAAATACATCTGCTGCTGGACAAAACGGTACAGCCAATAGAGGTGGTGGTGGAGGAGGAAACGGTGGAGTTATTAACGCTAGTTCTCCAACTGTCGCAAGTTCAACGGGTGGAAAAGGAATAGTAATCGTAAGGTATTAATAAATGGCATATATAGGAAGAGAACCATTATACGGAGCATTTGAGAAACAGACATTAACTGCTGATTCATCTACAACTACTTTTACTTTAACTTATACAGTAGGTAGTTCTTCATCTATATTGGTTTCAGTTGCAGGGGTTGTACAAGAGCCAGAAACTGGATACACGTTATCTGGTGGTGGTACCTCAATAGTATTTTCAGCGGCACCTACGACAGGCGATACAGTATTTGTTGTATTCTTAGGTCTAGCTAGAGATGTAGGACAATTTTTAAACTCAGGTATTATTACAGCACAAACAGAATTAGCAGAACAAAGAGCAGATGGAGATTTTCTATTAATTTATGATACTTCAGCAGCTGCTTTAAAAAAAATTCAAGCATCAAATGTTGCACCAAATCTTACACACGTTAGTAGGACAGGAACAGGTGATGGATCAACAACAACATTTACTGTGACAAGTGGCACTGCAGTAGCAAACGTATTAGTTTTTGTCAATGGTGTAGTTCAAAGACCTACGACAGATTACACAATATCAGGAACAACTTTAACTTTTGGAACAGCACCAGCATCGTCAGATCGAGTTGATATTAGGGAGTTACCAAGATAGGATATAAATAGATAGTATGGCAACAAAAATTAGACAATCAAATTTAGACGCAAGTGTAGTAAGTGGTCACACAGCTTTAGGCGAAACAGCAAATAGTTCAGATAGTATTTTAATATTTGACGCAAGCTCTGGTACATTAAAAAAAGTAACTAGAAGTAATTTTATTTCTAAACCACCTACATTTGTTTCAGTTTCACCTACTACAGCACAATCAGGTGACGGCACAGGTAATCACACTTTTGTTGTAACAGGAACAAATTTTGTAGCAGGCACTACAATTGCATTAAAAAATACATCTGGTGGCTCTATAAGTTTTGATAGTCAAACTTTAAATAGTTCTACACAAATTACAGGTGTTATCGCAAAATCAAGTATGCCAGATTCAGGTGAACCTTATGATATTGTAATTACTGGTCCTGATGGATCAGCGACAGGTGCAGATCAAATTAATATTAACGCATCTCCAACTTTTGTAACATCTGCTGGTAGTTTAGGTACTTTTGCTGAACAAACAACAATATCTACAATTGATATTGTGGCATTTGATCCAGAATCAGCAGGTAACGTTTCTTTTGAATTTCAATCAGGTTCATTACCAGCAGGGTTATCTTCAACAACAGTACACGAAAACGGAGTTTCAAAATTAAGAATTACAGGTACTTTATCAACAGATGTTAGTGGTGTTGTAACAACAAACTTTACTATTAGAGCATTTGACACAGCATCAAATACTACTAGCAGAGCATTCTCTATTATAGAGGCTCCAGCAGGAGTTCAATCATTTACATCAAGTGGAACATTTAGTGTACCATCAGGTATCACAACAGTAAATGTTTTAGTCGTTGCAGGTGGTGGCGCTGGTGGAAGTAATATGGGTGGCGGCGGTGGTGCAGGCGGACTAATTTTTATGCCTAATTCACCAGTGACACCAGGTGGTACAGTCACAGTCACAGTAGGTGATGGTGGACCAGTTCCAGGTAACACAGGACAAGATTCAGTATTTGGAACACTAACTGCTAAAGGTGGTGGTGGAGGCGGAGGTCCAGGTGGACAAGGTGAAAATGGTGGATCAGGTGGTGGTTCTGCTCACAACGCAAACCCTACTGCAGGTGGTCAAGCGACACAACCAACTCAATCAGGTAACTCAGGCGCATATGGATTTGGTAATCCAGGTGGTTCTGCTGGACAAAACACACCATATAGATCAGGTGGTGGTGGTGGTGCTAATGCTGCTGGAGGAAATGCTCCTGGCGCAGATGGTGGTGGAGGTAAATCTTACACTATTGCAGATGGTACGACTTCAGTAACATACGCTGGTGGTGGTGGAGGAAAAGGACAAAATTCAGGTGGTGGTCAAGGCTCAGGTGGACCAGGTGGTGGAGGTGCAGGTGGTCCAAGTGGTACTGCGGGTCAAGCTAATAAAGGCGGCGGTGGAGGTGGCTCAGGTTGGTCACCAGAAGGTGGCGGTCAAGCTGGCGCAGGCGGAAAAGGAATTGTAATTGTCAGATACCCTGGCAGTTAATAGATAATAAATAGTTAATAAATTATTTTTATATTAAGGAGTATGAAATGGCAAATAAGATAATTGGACAAGCAGGTGAAGCAATAGAACCTAATTATGATTATGGTGATATAAAACAAAGAGATAAAGAAGTTGTTTTAGAAATTATAAAATGGTTAAGAGAGAGAAATGGTGTTCCAGTTGATATGTTAATTGAAGAATTAAAAATTAAATTTCAACTTGAAGAAGTACCAATGAAAAAAGTTGAAGAAACAGTATGGGGTCAATTGACTAAAGGTGAAAAACTTGGAGCTAGTATTCAAGGATATAGAGAAATAACTGATAAAGATGGTAAGAGACTTAGAATACCACACATTGGTTTTTCTGCTGATTTAGATTACCTTGATGAGTTTTTAAATAGAATTGTAGAAAAGGCTAATAAAATAAAAGAAAAGTAAATAAAAGATGGCACTAACAAAGATAACTAAAACTGGTATAACAGACGCTGCGGTAGAAAAAGCTAAAGTCGGAGCTGATGCAATTGACGCTACTAAAATAGAAGATGATGCAATTAGCGAAGAACATTTAGACGTAACAGCAATAACAGGTCACACAGAATTAGATGCAGTAGCAGATGATACTGATGTTCTTTTAGTATTTGATACAAGTGCTAGTGCTATTAAAAAAATAAAAAGATCAAACATATCTTTACAAGCGCCAAGTGTTACATCTATCTCACCAACAAATGCTCTAACAGGCGATGGTACAGGTAATTTTACAATTGTTATCACAGGTACAAAATTTGATGCTACAGCAACAGCTTCTTTTATTAATTCTTCAGGAACAACTATTAACCCTACTTCATCTACGAGAAACTCTGCAACTCAAATAACAGCAGTTGTCGCAAAATCAAGTTTACCAGACTCAGGCGAACCATATGATATAAAAGTTTCAAATGGAAATGGTTTAAATGCAACATTAGACAATGCACTTAATATCAACGCTCAACCAGTTTATACAACAGCCGCTGGTTCAGTAGGAACTGTAACAGGTGGTTCTGCTATTACACCTATTGATATAGTTGCAACAGACCCAGAGTCAGCTGGAGCAGTCACGTTTGAGTTTCAATCAGGCGCATTACCCGCAGGTTTATCTTCTGCGACAGTTAATGAAAACGGCGTATCAAAATTTAGAATTTCAGGAACACCTACAAACCCTGCTTCAAATACAACAACAAATTTTGTATTAAGAGCTGTAGATGCTGCGTCAAACACAACCTCTAGAGCTTTTAGTATATTAGTCAATAGAAATTATAGTAGAACATCATTTACATCATCAGGTACTTTCGCAGTGCCATCAGGTATAAGTATTGTAAACGTATTGGTCGTTGCTGGTGGTGGTGGTGGCGGGCACCCTTGGGGTGGTGGCGGTGGCGCTGGTGGATTAATTTATATGCCAGAGGCTCCTGTTACTCCAGGTGGAACTGTAGCAATCACAGTAGGTTGCGGTGGTAGTTCAACAACAAATGACCCAGGTTCTGCGGCACCGTCAGGATCAGATTCAGTATTTGGTGCTTCACCAAGTCCTGGAACACCTGCAGCTTTAACGGCCAAAGGTGGTGGCGGTGGTGGAAAACAAAATGGTAATGGAAATCCAGGTGGATCAGGTGGTGGAGCAGGTAGAGATAATAATAGTACAAACCAATCCTCGGCAACTCAACCAACTCAATCAGGTAACTCAGGCGCATATGGCTTTGGAAATCAAGGTGGTGCAACTACAGCATCTCCTTATACAGCTGGTGCTGGCGGAGGTGGTGCAGGCGCTGCTGGAGGACAATCAACAACATCAGGAACACCAACTAACGGAGATGGTGGACTTGCCGGAGACGGTGGTGTTGGTAAAGCATACACAATCGCAGATGGTACAACTTCAGTATTTTATGCTGGTGGTGGTGGTGGCTCAAGAATTTATAACGCAGGTCCTTTAGGTGGTGGTAGTCCAACTACTGGTGGTGGTTTAGGTGGCCAAGGTGGTGGTGGAAGAGGAGCCATTGTAACACAACCAAATACAACAGTTAGATGTACAGGTGCAGGTTCTGCTAACAAAGGTGGTGGAGGCGGAGGTGGAGCTTGTGTTCCAAGTTTTGCTCCAGGTGTTAGAGGTTATAGTGGTGGTAAAGGTATAGTAATCGTAGAATACTAATACTGTTTTAAAACACCTCTAAATAGTTATATTAAAAAAGTGATGGTGATGGAAAACTTTATACATACATTTCAATTATCAAATTTAAAAATTTGTGATGATCTTATTGAATATCATAAATCAAATACAGAATATAAGACTCAAGGTAAAGTAGGTGGTGGACCAAATTTATCTAAAGTAAATGAACAGTCAAAGAAATCTACAGATGTATGTTTTTTACCTCAGTCAAATGATATAAGAATTAAACAGTATTTCGATCATCTACAAAAAGCTTATTTTTCTTATATTAACAAATATGAATTTTGTCCAAAAAATATTCAAACTTTAGAACCACCACAAATACAACATTATAAAAAAGGAGAGGGTTTTAAGGTTTGGCATTCTGAAAGAATGCATAATGTTGATAGAGTTCCTACAAGAGCTTTAGTTTTTATGACATATTTAAATGATGTTAATGATGGTGGCACGGAGTTTTATTATCTAAAATATAAAACACCAGCTATAAAAGGTTTAACATTAATATGGCCTCCAGATTTTACTCATACACATAGAGGTATCATAAGTCACACAAAAGAAAAATATATAGTTACAGGATGGTTTAATTTAGTATGATAAAGTCAAATGATGATTTTAATGAAATATGTTGTAATCGTTTTCCTTACTGCGATCACGCTATGTTAAAATCTCATAACTCGTTACTTAATGATAATAAAATGTTGGAAATTAAAAATAAAATTTATGTAAATGATAATTTAGTAAACTCTGAGTTTTCTAAAAAGACAGAAGATTTTTTACTAGGTTGGAAAATGCCATATTATTTACCAAGAGAAGATGAAATATATTCTGTACGTGATAATATGTATGAAAAAATGACAAAAAAATTTGGTAATAATATTATTGAGGGAGCACATTATTGTCATCATATTTTAAGAGAGGGAGAAAATGAATTAGCATCACCTTTAATATTTGATGAAATCGCCCACCCCATTATAAAAGAAATAGCTAAATTTTTAAAAGTATCTAATATTAATGCGAGTAGAATAAAAATAAACTTACAAAGCCCTATTTTTGATAATGATAAAAATAAACACAATACACCTCATACTGATAGTTCCGAAAATCATATTACAGCACTTTACTATGGTAATGATAGTGATGGTGATAGTTTCTTTTTTGATGATGATAAAGTAATTAAAAGGGTTAGTCCAAAAAATGGAAGACTAGTGATATTTGATGGTAACATAATGCATACTGGAAGACACCCTATAAATAACTCATATAGAGTTGTAATTAACTTTAATTTTAATTTATGATAAAAAATACTTTTAATACAAATGTCCCACATTATAATTGTAGTGAAGGCCATAAAATATGCTTTCCGTTTAGTCCACCAATTTTTCAAACAGAATTAGACAAAGAATTTGTTAATGAGCTATTAGTTGAAGGTAGAAAATTAAAAATAGATGAAGATGATTGGAGCCCTAGACTTGCTGGTAACTTTAAATCAGGAAGGTCTTTCATTTACAAAGAGGACTATGTTAAAAAAATAGAACCTCAAATAGTAAAACAAGCAGAAAACTTTTTTAATGGATTATATGAGTCACACGGAGAGGGGTATTCAGGAATTAATAAATTAATGCGAAAACCAATAGATAGAAATAACTCTGTTTATGGTCAGTTGAAACTTGATACTATGTGGATTAACTTTCAACATAAACACGATTTTAACCCACCTCATACTCACGCAGGCGTGTTATCTTTTGTCATTTATTTACAAGTAGATGAAAAGATATTTAAAACTCAGGCAGACTCAAATACAAAAGAGGCAGGTAAAATTATATTTCAATATGGGGAAGAGATGTCAGAGATAGTTGGTAATATGTGGCCAGTTTATCCATATACAGGTTTAATGTTTATGTTTCCAGCGAGACTAAAACACCACGTGCCATCATATTGGATAGATAATGAAAGGATTAGTGTATCAGGCAATTTAATTGTCACCTAAATAATAATATGCAAACAAAAAATACTTACTACTATTTTAAATCAGCTCTAACACCAGAGCAGTGTCAAAAAATAATTGATATGGGTGATAAAAATATCAATGAATTAAAATCTAAAGGCGAAAGCACAAATGCAACCACTTTTGGTAGAAATGATAAAGAGGGTATGAAAGATAAAAGTGCTGTGCCTCAAGGAGATAAAACAGTTGAAGATATAAAAAAAGAAACAGGTGAAAACGTAGAAGAAGAAAGATATGTTAGAGATAGTGAAGTTTGTTGGTTAAATGATACTTGGATATATGACTTAATACACCCTTATGTTCACACAGCAAATGAACAAGCTGGCTGGAAATACGAATGGGACTTTAGTGAGTCTTTTCAATTTACAAAATATCACAAAGGTGGTTTCTATGGTTGGCACACAGATGGCCAAAGTTGTCATTTTGGAAAGTATAAGAGATTTATACCTGGAGTAACTGCAAAAAATCCTGATGGTAGGGTTCCAACTCATCATACTACAAATAAAAATTTTATAGGTAAGGTAAGAAAATTATCGGCAACAATTAATTTAAATAAACCAGGTGAATATGATGGTGGTAACTTAAAATTTGATTTTGGGCCGCATGCAGCAGGTAAAAGATTCCACGAGGTAGAAGAAATAAGACCACAAGGTTCTATAATTATTTTTCCGTCTTACGTATATCATCAAGTTACGCCTGTTACAAGAGGCACTAGATATTCATTAGTCTTATGGAGTTTAGGTCAACCTTTTAAATAAGACTAAATAAAATGAAGGAGCAAATATGAGTGTAATGAAACAATATATTAAAAATTGGGACGAATTGACAGAGGAACAAAAAGAAACAGCAAAAAAACAATTTAAAGGTAACGCAGGTTTAAACGCAGCAGTCGTACACCCTGCAGCCAAGTTCTTTGAAGAACACAGATGGGTTAAGATAGATAAATTTATAGACCGTAATATGGCTAATTTATTATATCATCACGTACAATTAGAATCTGCTAGACTAGGTTATTTTGAAGATAATAACATAACAGCAGATGAAAATATACACGGTACATTTACTGATAAACAAGCTCCTGGTGATTTTAGTAAATATGGTGACCCGATTATGGACACTCTTTTAAGTATATCTTTAGAGCAAATGGAAACACTCACAGCCATAGATTTAGTTCCTACATATTCATATCATAGGTTATATACTCAAGGCACAGAATTAAAAAGACACAGCGATAGACCTAGTTGCGAAATATCAACAACATTATGTTTAGGGTATGATAATTCTAATATAGATGCATCAGTTTATCCTGATTGGAGTTGGCCTATGTTCGTAAAAGAAAAAGACGGAAAAGAAATAGCAATAAATATGAAACCTGGTGATATGATTATATACAGAGGTTGTGAATTAGAACATTGGCGAGAGCCTTTAAAAGCAACTAATCACGCTCAAGTTTTTTTACACTATAACGAAAAAGGTGGTGAGTATGATATTCCTTATGATAGTAGACCACTTCTAGGTTTACCAGGTAATTTTAGAAATACAGATATTTTAGACAGTAACGAAAAAAAATTAGATAACAAACAAGTTGATGAACAGGTAGCAGCAAAAAAAGTTATATACTAATTTCGTAATTTAATATGATGAAACAAAATTGGAAAGCTCAAGTTCCTAAAGATAACACTAGGTGGCCATTTATTGTGGTGGATAATTGGTATCTTCCAAATGAAGAGGAAAATGTTTGGAAAGAGTTAGACTATTATATAACACAAAAACAAATTGGAACAATAAAAAGAGCTGAAACCACAACTGTTGCTAGAGATGATTCAGGAAAAGCTAGAGGTGAATCATTTAGATTTTATTTAGAAGAAATATATCATAATAGAGATTATTCTCCTATAATAAAATATTCTTATAAGTTTAGAACAGATGAATTTAAAAATTTAATTTCTTATTGCCCACCATATAGTCGTAGTTATTTTTCAACTAATTTTGATACTGCTTTTGTTTCTTATTACGAAGAATCAGATTACTATAAACCACACCACGATACTTTTGCATGGACCGCTTTGATATGGATGGCTAGAGAACCCATATCTTTTACAGGCGGTGATTTAATATTTCCTGAATTTAATACAGAAATAAAATTTAAAAATAATAGACTAGTAATGTTTCCTAGTTGTTATTTACATGCTGTTCCATCAGTAAAATTTAAACAACAACCTAAAAAAGATGGTATGGGTAGGTTTACACTTACACACTTTTTTGGTGGTATGCCAGAACATTGGTTACCAAAAGAAAATAGTAATTAAATGGAAGACAATCAATATAAAGTACACAATTTATGGCCCATTCCTGTGTATGAGGATTTTTTACCTGTAAAACAAGAGTGGAAAAATAAAGTTTTAAATTTAGAATATGAGAGAACACACATAAACAATAGTGACATATCTAAAGATAGATATATCTTGGAAGATATTAAAGATTTAAAAAAAGAAATTGAATTACATAACGAAAGATATACTAGACATTTTTTAAATGTAAAAAATAATATTAATTTTTATATGACAAATTCTTGGTCTAATAAACACGGTCATAAGGAACATTCCCAAGTTCATTACCACGGTAATAGTTTGATAAGTGGAGTTTATTACCCTATACTTCCTAAAGACTCAGGTGACATTATGTTTCATAAAGCTGAGACATACACAAATTTATTTCATCATACTATTAGATTTGAATTTAATGAACCAAATAATGTTAATTCTGAAAATTATGTTGTAAATTTAAAAGAAGGATCAATAGTTTTGTTTCCGTCACATTTAAATCATAGTGTATTAGAAAATGAGACTAATGAAGATAGATATTCTATTGCGTTTAATTTTTTTATTAAAGGTAAATTGGGTAATGAGGAATATCAGTTAGAGTTAAAATAAATAATAGGAGAAAAACTAATTATGGATTTAAATAATTTAAAACCACTAAAAATTGATAAAGAAAAAGGTAAATTTAGATCATTTACAAATGCGTCTGTAATACAAGATGCAAAAGATTTTCAGCCTTACTTGGGTAAAAAAATCACAATAAATATTGATAGAATACTTTCCGTTTATCCATCGGAAGATGAAATAGGCACTATGATATTTGCCATAGGTGGTGAACAAAATTGGAAAGTTTTAGAAGATATTGAAACAGTAATAGATAGAATAAATGATTAAATCAGAATATTTTGCGTCACCAGTTTACCACGAAGATAAACCTGAATGGGTTGAAAAGCTAAATAGATTATGTGACCCTTACATAGATCAAGCCATTAAAAGTAAAGAAGATGAGAATAATAAAAAATTAACACTAGGTTATAAAAATGATATAGGTATGACTTATCATAGTGAACCTTTAGAGCCAGATGAAAACTTTAGATTTTTTCACAATTATATGGCTGAAAAAACTCGATGGTGTTTAGATGATATGGGTTATGATATGTCTAATTATAAACTCTTTTATACAGAAAGTTGGGTACAAGAATTTTCACATAATGGCGCAGGGCATCATTGGTTTCATACACACTCAAATAATCATATATCAGGTTTTTATTTTTTAAAGGCTAGTCAATTAACTTCTAAACCATTTTTTCAGGACCCACGTACAGCACACGTTCCTTTAAAGTTAAAAGAAAAAGACTCAACAAAAATTACTAATGCAAATGATCTAGTAAATTATGAAGTTCAGCCAGGGTCTTTAATGTTATTTCCAGCGTATATGTCACACGCTTATATGGTAGATCACGGCATTGAACCCTTTAGATTTATACACATTAATATGAGAGCCATTGAGAAAAATGTATTTACATCTTTTAGTGTAAACGATACCTAAATCTTATAAATATAGGGAAAGGGAGATTATATGGCTGTCACACAAAACACATCAATTAATTTAGTTGTAGATCAAGGCGCTGACTTTAGTAAAAATTTAACAGTCACCACTGATGGATCAACAGCTTACGATATTAGTAGTCGTACATTTAGAGCGCAAATGAGACCGTCATATGCGTCTTCCACATTAACAGCTGAGTTCACTACATCAATTGTTACAGCAGCATCAGGAATATATAAACTTCAATTATCTGATGTTCAAACAAAAGCGATTAGTTCTGGTAGATATGTTTATGATGTTATGATTACACTAGCAGATTCTACAATTGAAGTTGTACACAGCGGAATAGTAACAGTTAATCCAAGAGCAACTAAAGCATAATGAATGAGTTATCAGAATTTTTTAGTTCTGTAGCCAAAGAAAAAAAGAGAGTTGAAAAAGAAAAAATAAGATTTACACCACGAGTAAATGTAAGTCTATCAGATTTATCAGGTTTCTTTGGTACAATTACAGAGGCAAAAAGAGAACACGTAATAATAGCTAAAAGAGATTCTACAAAGTTAGATGCTCTTAAAGGTTTCTTTAATAGGTTAGATCAATTTGAAACTGCATTACAAGAGAATATTGATAAACAAAAAGAAACACCTAAAGATGATAATTGGGAAGACACTGAATCATATGAGATTGAACAGATAGAAAAAGATAAGACAGAGAGTGAAAAGAAACAAGAAGAATTAGAACCTATCGTAGAGACTAAAGTAGATAGATTTCCAACAGCAGAAGAAAGATGGCCTAGAGCTGGAGAGACTGCTGAAATAAAACAAGTTGAGGTAAAACCTGTAAGTTACTTCAATAAGAAAACAAGACCTGAACCTAAAGTAGAAGAAACAGATGTTGCTTCTCTTGCTCAGGCAATGTCAGGTATAATTAAAAAACCTGAACAATTAGATGAACAACCACAATTAAGTGATTTAGAAAAACTACAAAGAGAGTTTACTCAATTTAGAAAACTAGTCACTATGCAGATGGCCTCAATAGGTGGTGGTGGTGAAGTAAGACTTTTGAATTTAGATGACGTTGATACAAGCTCACTTGGTAATGGTAAATTTTTAGTATATAATGGTACAACACAAAAACTAGAATTTACAGATCAAGTGGACGGTAATTAATGGCAT
>MDTE01153152.1_pt1 | contig 13621 bp, 10 predicted proteins | sample 811231 | NCBI WGS metagenome assembly MDTE01 (sample SAMN05326651, study PRJNA326480) | marine metagenome | isolation source: seawater | place: Indian Ocean: Red Sea | collected 2010
CACAGAAGATTTCGATGATGTTTTTGAAACAAATGTATCACCTAATTAATTATGCAGCTTTCAAAAAATAAAAAATATCAATATTTATTTTTTTCTATTTTATCTATATTTATTATTTTTAATGGAGGAAATTCAAATTTATTTATTCAATTTAATTTTATATTAATTAGTTTATTTTTTTTATTTTGTTTGAAGGATAAAAATTACAATCTTCATTTAAAATACTTTTATATTAATAATAAAAAATCAATTTTTCTTTATATAATTTTTTTAATCTACTTATCTTTCCAGATAATACCTTTACCAATAAATGTTTTGAAATTTTTTTCACCAGAAAAATATAAATTAATATTGATGATAGGCGACTCTTCTTTTTCAAGTATAAGCCTTTCTCCATCAAATTCTTTTTTTCAGATTTTTCATTTTTTAACAATACTATTAATAGTTTTTATTTTAAAAATGGTTTTTCATACAGAAAGACATAAATATAGATTGTATTTTTTTTTATCTATATTTGGTTTTGCCGCCTCAATTATAGCAGTTCTTTTTTATCTTAATGGGAACCCTGATTTTTTTATTATTAAAAATTCATACTATAAGAATGCTTCGTCAGGTTTCTTTATAAATAGAACTGTTCTAGCAATCTTTTTGTTATTTTGTTTAATATCAAGCTTAGAATTACTTAAAAATTTTGAATTTAATAAAAAACAAAAAGAAGACCAATTTTTTAAAAAAATTTATATTAGATTATTTATTTTATTTATAACAATTGGAATAATTACTAGCTTTTCAAGAATAGGTAATTTTTTATTATTAATAACTATTTTAATTTATTTTTTGAATGAATTATTTTTTTCAAAAAATAAAAATCAATCCTTTAAAATTATAATTTTATTTATAATCTTATTTGATTTGCTTTTTGTTGGTATTTATTTTGGAACCTCTGAGATAATTGATAGGTTCTCCTTTTTAAGAGAAGAATTTTCGTATATTCCATCAGATGTTATAAGCATTAGTAGATTTGATATAATTAAATTTGCATTTTCAGAGTTAAAAAATTTTATTTTATTTGGATATGGATCTGGTTCATTTGAGAGTTTATTTCAATTAAAATTTATAAACTCATCATCACAGTTTGCAAACCATGCTCACTCAGATTTAGTAGAATTCTTTGGTGAATTTGGTTTAGTTGGTATTACTTTTATTATTTTGAGTATAATTAAATTTTTTTTAAATAAAGAAAATTATACTTTAATTAATTTAATAGTTTTATCCTATGCAATAATTTTATTATATTTTGATTTTTCTTTACATATCCCGGTTATTCAAATCTTGTTTGTGATGTTTTTTATTCTAAATAAAAAATCAATCACCAGTAATGTTAGCATTTGATCCATCTTTAACTCCACTTTGAATAATTGGGTTATAAGAGTTGAATAAATCTGTTTGTGGTAGTAACAAACTTATAGTTCTATTCCATTTGACTATTTCTGTTGGTGGCACGAATACAATATCTTTAGGCTGAAGCATAAACTTTCTTCCTGCAACTAAATTTATAGGATCTCTAATATCTAGTTGAAATACATCCAACTCTAAAAATGTGTCGAATTTTTCTCTGATGACGTAAACTTTTTTTGCATTTGCTGTAATCTGATTTAAACCGCTAGTTGAAATTAATTCTGTGAGTGAGTAGTCTAAGTTAGGAAAATAAACTCCTGGTTTACTTACTTCACCAAATACGTGAATTGCATCTGAGTTTCTATCTATAAAAATAACATCATTCTTTTTTAAATAAAAATTCTCTTTTTCATCAGTGCCTTGAAACGCATTAGATAAATTAATTTTATAAACTTCATTATCTCTTCTAAGAAAGCCTTTTGTACCGAAAAGTTTATCAGAAGCACTTGGATTAAAATTTGCTTCTATTGCAGCCTCTATAAGTTTAATCGGTTTTTGATTTAGGTTAATTGTTAATTGGTTTCTTACTGCACCAACTATATAAACTTTGCTACTGTTAAATTCATCAATATTAATTTGCAAATCAGGATTTTTATAAAAATCTTTGACAACTTCAACTAATATATCTTGTGCTTCATTTATTGTTAGTCCATCAACTTTTACTTTTCCGATAAAAGGTAAATCAACCATTCCCTCTTGATCAACTAAATAACTTCCATCTAGATCATCTGTGTCTGTTAAATTTATTGAAACAACATCAGCCGGACCTAAAATATATTCATATTTATAATCATAAATTTTAGAAAATTTTTTTACTTTAAAATCAACTTCCTCAATTTTTTTTTTGTTATAATAATCTAAATCAATTGATGACAGTGTATTTATTTTAATGATATTTACACCGACATCATTAATTGAGAATTCATTTTCTACTTTTTTTTTGCTCGGTTTCCTTTTATTTGGGTTATCATTTATTCCTGGTAAAGATACACAACTATTCAACAAAAAAATAAAGATGAAAAAAAATTTAATAAATTTTTTATATACTGGCATTGTAATACTAATATAATATAGTTTTGAAGCTTCAAACAATTTGAATTAAAAAAAAACGTTGTTTTTCAACAATTTTATCACATACGCTTGTGAATATTGAAATTTTTGTAGAAAAGAAATAGATATTTTACTTAACATGCTAGATAGAATTAATTCATTATTCAACATTTTTGATGTAGGGGATTTAAAGTTTTTATTATTAGTAGCAAAAAAAAACTTAAAAAACTTAATTACTCTCTCAATTATAATATCATTAATAGTTTTGTTAATTTCTTTAAATCAAGAAAAAAAATTTTTAAGTAAAGCAACTATTGTTATTGAGCCAGATGATAATAAAATTGTTAATATTGAAGAAGTATATTCTATAGAAGCTCAAAGTAACCGAATTAATAATCAAATGGCGATTTTAAAAAGTGATGAGGTTCAGGAATATATTCTAAAAGATAAAAAAAATTCTATGAAGTTAGAAAATTTGTATTCAGAGACTAAACAAAATTTCTTTCTAAGAATATTTTCAAAAAAACAGATCGTTAATAGTGAATTTTTAAAATCAATACTTACGAATAACTTCACAGTTAAAAATATTCCAAGAAGTGATGTTTTAGAATTATCATTTGTTTCAAATAATCCAAAAATTTCACAATTAGCACTTACATCAATAATAGACTCTTATCAAAGATACGAAATTGACAGTAAGATTAAAATAACAAATTATGCAAACCAAAAGATTACAGAGAGATTAAAAGAATTAGTTGCTCAAATGGATGTTGCACAAAAAAAATTATCTAATTATAAACGTGAAAATAATTTAGTTGATACTGGAAATGTTAGAGAGTTGAAAATTAAAGAAATACAATCTATCTCATCAAGAATTGTAGAGGCTAAAAAAAATTATCAAGAACAGCAAAATGATTTATTGTCTATTAAAGTTGCGGATGGAGATATAGATGCGCTTTTAGCTATAAAAGATTTGAGGTCAAGAGAGGAAATTTCAAATATCAAAGCAAGTCTTACAGCAAATGAGAGCAATATACAGTCACTTTCATTAATATACACAGACAAACATCCAAAAATCATTCAAGCAAATGATTTAAATGATAATTTAAAAGTTCAGCTAAAAAATATTCTCGACGAAAATATTCAACAAAAAGCATTTGAATTAAGCAACCTAGATAATTTCATTAAACTTTCTGAAGAAGAGCTTCAAAAGGCTACAGATCAATTAAGAGATCTTGAGGAAAAAGAGGCTGGTATGTTAAAATTTTCTAGAGAGGTAGATAGTAGCAGAAAATTGTACGAATCTTTCTTGCAAAGAGTTAAGGAAACAAATGAAGCACAAAACTTACAAGTTTCTAAGTTAAAGGTTATCGAAAATCCAAATTTACCAGCAGCTCCATTTTCACCCAAACCATTTAAAAATTTTTTATTAGCTTTTCTCATCTCTTTTTTTGCTGTTTATGGATTATTATATTATAGGGAAATGAACTCTTCAGTTATTAAAAGTCCTGAAGCTATAGATTCATTGAATATACCTCAAATAGGAATATTGCCGAGAGTGGATAAATTAAAAAGAGGATTTCATATATTACAAATGTTTGTCGAAGATGGTGCATCAAGCTTTTCTGAAGCAATTAGATCTTCCAGGGCAATAATAGAATCTAAATTTTTAAAAAATAAAAGTTTTATGGTGACTTCCTCTAATCCATCAGAGGGAAAAACAACGTTTGCATTTAATCTTGCTTTATCACTAGAAAAATCAAACAAAGTTCTTTTCATTGAAGCAGATATAAGAAGACCGTCAGTTCTTAATGGATTTTATCAATTTGATAGAGAGATTTTTGGATTGGGAGAAATTATAACAGGCAGTTCACAATTGAAAGATACAATTTTTAAAGTTCCTGGAACAGAATTAGATATTATAACATCTGGGGAAAAAAGGTTTGATATGTCAGATATAGTAAATAAAGAGCAGATTAAAAAATTCTTAGATGTACTTAAATTAGAGTATGATTATGTAATAGTGGATTCCCCTCCAGTTCAACCTGTATCTGATACTTTAATACTTGCCCAAGCATCTGATTATAATTTATTTGTAATAAGATCTGAAGAAACAAGAACAGTATCTTTTATGTCATCAATTAAGAAAATTCAAAATGTGGGAGCAAAAATAAGCGGAATAGTAATTAATGATTTAGATACTTCAAAAGATAGTTATTACAGCTATTATTATAGTTATTCTCCAGAATATTATACAAAGAATTAAATGTTCAGACTTGAGAAAGTTTTTCAAAATGATGACTCGGGGTATATACTTTTTACATCAGTATTAAAATTAATTTTAATATTTTCTTCAATATACGTCTTTTTGATATTAAATAAAAATACAGTTTATGATCTATTAAATTACAAAATTTTTATTGAATCTAAATTTTTTTTATTTTCAGTACTCTTTGTATCATACTTAACTATCTCGATTTTTTTCAATGGAAATAAAAGGGAATATAAAAGTAATTTTATTTCTTTTATAAGAGAAGATATTTTAAATTTTTTTGTTGCTAATATTTTTACCTTGGCAACTCTATTTATTTTAAATAATGAAAATATTTTTGGATTAGAATTTTTGTATCTATCTATTTATATTGTTTTTATATCAGCAATTTTAAAAATTATATTTAATAACATTTATAATTCCCTGATTGAAAAAAATATTATCCAAAAAAATATTATGCTGGTTGGAACTATAGATGAAATAAGAGAGATTTTAAAAAATAGCTTTGAAAAAATATACATATTTAAATGTTGTATGATTACAAATCTTGAAAATCAGGAAAAAAAATTTTTACGAAGTGAAATTAAATTCCCAATATTTAATATAAATGAAGATATTAGATCAATCTTAGAATATCACTCTTTAGGCCAAATATGGATTTTAAATGGAGACAATAAAAATAAAGAAGATATACTTTCAAAAATATTTAAATACTCAGTAGATACCTTAAATATAAAACTAACGAAATCTCAAAATTTAAGAGGAAAAAAACTTTTAGCAAATAAATTTGATTATGAATATTATGAAATGTCTAGATTTTACGGAATTAATTTATTTTTAAAAATCTTATTAGATAAAATTTTGTCATTAATATTTATTTTAATAGTTTCACCAATATTATTGTTATCCGCAATAGCTATATATTTGGAAGATGGCCTTCCCATCTTATTTACTCAAAACAGAACAGGTTGGGATGGAAGACGATTTAAGATTTATAAATTAAGGTCTTTAAAAAAAACATCATTTGATAAGACAAAACAAGTTACAAAAGACGATAACAGACTTTTAAAATTAGGCAGAATATTAAGAAGATATAGTATTGATGAGTTGCCACAATTTTTTAATGTTTTGAATGGTGATATGTCCATTGTTGGTCCTCGTCCACATATGGTTGAACACGATATTCATTATTCTTCATTATTTAACAACTTTCTTAAAAGACATAAATGTAATCCAGGTTTAACAGGATGGGCCCAGGTAAATGGTTTAAGAGGCGCTACTCCAAATCCAGATGTAATGAAAAGGAGAATGGAGTTTGATTTATGGTATTTAAACAATTGGTCAATCTTTTTAGATTTATATATCATTTTAAAAACTTTTTACGCTTTATTTAAATATAAGGGGGATTAAGTTTGGAATGAAAGTTCTTCATATTTTAAATTCGCTAAATTATTCTGGTGCAGAAATGATGATTTTAAATTCAAAAAAGGAATTTCAAAATTTTAAAATTGAAAATGAAATTTTAATAACAAACAAAAATAAAGGAAAAGCTTATCTGGATTTTAAAAAAAAAAAATTTGATATTCAACATTTATATTTTAATGAAATTTCTTTAATTAAGTATCTCATAAATATTTATATTACTTTTAAAATTTTTATATTTTTAAAAAAAAAAAATTATAACTCAATAATAATCCATACAGAGGGAAATTTCTTTTCCTGTGTATTGGCATCCAAATTTTCAAGATGTAAAAAAATAATTCGTATTATACATAATACTTTCGAACCTAAAAAACTTATCTATTTGAGACGATATATGATTACTTTAATTTCTAATTTACTAAATGTTATCTATGTATCAGTCAGCAGTTGTGTAAAAGACAATGAAATAAATTTGTATAACAACAATTCAATTTTGATTGAGAATTATTTCAATGATAACTTTAAACTAATTAAAACTGGAAAAAAAAATCAACACTTGAATATATTTTGTGTGGGAAATTGTTCAAACGTAAAAAATCATAAAATAATATTATCAGCGCTATCAAAGCTGCCAAAATATTTAAAATGGAAATTCTATCATATTGGAAAGGAGGAGAATGGATATCCAGAGAGAATAATTGCAAAAAATTTGAAAATATTCGAAAAATGCGTTTTTTTGGGTGAAAAAAGAAAATGGGATAAGTTGGTTAAAAGAAATGATATATTTATTAATTGTTCAAAATACGAAGGAGTAGGTATTTCAACATTAGAAGCTTGCTCATTGGGTATGATACCGATTTTATCTAATGTAAAAGGTAATAAATCTATAATAAAAAAAAAATTGGATATTTCAACCTTCAAATCAGACGATGCTAATAAACTAAAGAAACTTATAATCAAAATTTATCAAAGTTCACAAAAAGTAAAAGATAAGTATACAAAAACATTGAGTATAAAAATTAATAAACATTACAACAAAGAAAAATTTGTTAAAAACTATGTTAAAATATTAAATTAAAAAAATTAATAACTTTGAAAATTTACAAATAAATTATCTAATAAAAATGGAGTATAATAAAAAAAAAAAATATAAATTCTCATTATTTTTTTTGAATGATCTGCTTAAACATCTTCCTAAGAAAAGAAGGAGAAGTTTTAATATATTAATTTCAATTTTTTTATTTTCATCAATTATAGAGGCTTTAAACGTATCTTTAATGCTCCCGATGGTTTCCATATTTGAGAACATTTCAAATGTGGAAAATTTTCCACTACTTAAAAATTTGATGTTAGCTCTGGATATAAATACAAGAGAACAAATATTAAAATATGTTGCTTTATCTTTTATATTTATAAGTATTATTTGTGGTTTAACAAAATATTTCTCTAGCAAATTATTATACTTTTTTTCTTCTTCGGTTGAGTCAGACGTAAGAGAAAAAATCTTTTATAACAATATGCATCAATCTTATGAGTATCATCTTAATAAGAATTCAACAGAGGCTTTGACAATCATTACCCAAAAAGCTCATTTTTTGTTTAATATGTTGACAGCATATTTAGGAATATTATCTTCACTTTTATTAATATTCGCAATCACAATCACTCTTTTTTTGTTAAAACCTATAATTACGTTTTCATTGTTTATATTTATTTCTACTATTTTTACATTAATTTATTTTTTTAATAAAAAAAGAATATCCTCTATGTCAAAAACAATTTCAGAAAAACAATTTTCAATTATTTTTATATTTCAAGAAGCTTTTGGTTTTATAAGTGAAATTTTATTATATTCTATTCAAAATATTTTTATTGATAGATTTAACCAATCATCAAGAGTACTTGCTAAAAATCTTGCAAAATCTAGAATTATTGGAGAGGCTCCAAGAATATATTTGGAATATATAATAATAATTTTATTTGTTTTATTTCTTTATTATTTTGCAACTTATTCTAGCAATAACAAAATAGATATAGCATTAATATCGCTACTTGGATTTGCAGCTTTAAAGCTTTTACCTTTATCAGGTAAAATTTATAATTATTATTCAACAATTAAATCATTACAAAATATTTTTGAGGACATCATGAATATACTCAAAAATTCAAATGTAGAAAATAAAATAGAAAAAAGAAATATTAATAAAATTGCTTTTAAAAATAATATAAAGCTTCATAATATAAATTTTACATATAATAATGAAAATAAAAGAGAAAAAGTTTTAAATAATTTTAATTTTGAAATTAAAAAAAATTCATTTGTAGGTATTAAAGGATCTACAGGAAAAGGAAAGAGCACTTTAATCAAAATTTTAATGTGTTTAATAAAACCTGATACAGGACACATTGAAATAGATGGAGTAAAATTAGATATCAATAATATTTATAGTTGGCAAAATAAGATATCAATATTGCCTCAAAAAGTTTTTTTAAATGATTCAACAATATTAGAAAACATTGTCTTAGGTGAAGATTTTAAAAAAATTAATTTTGAAAAAGTTGAGGAGTCTGCAAAAATTGCAGAAATCCATGACTTTATTAATTCATTACCACAAAAATTTAATGAAAAAGTTGGTGAAGCAGGAGCTAAGGTTTCAGGAGGTCAATTAAAGAGAATTGGAATAGCAAGAACACTCTACAGAGATACAGAGGTAATTATTTTAGATGAACCAACTAACGAATTAGATGAGGATACAGAGTTAAAGATAATCAAATCACTCAATAAACTAAAAAATAGAAAAACAATTATTATTATATCTCATAATCCAGAAATCATTTCACTATGTGACCAGATAATAGATTTTGATAATCAATAAATATTTTTTATGCTACTTGGAAAAATTAATTTTAAAAATTTTTTAGTATTTTTAACGATTATCGCCTCAGGTGTGCCAATTATTAATTATTATTTTAATGATTTTTATAAAGATTTATTTTTGATAATTATCTTATTAATAAATATTTTTTTTTCTATTAATAAAAAATTAAATATAGGTAAAACAGATATTCTTTTTTTTATAATTTTTTTTATTTTAATAATTCTTCATTACTTAAAATTTGGAAATTTAGTTATAGTTGCCTCTATAGGGTTCATAATTAACATAACAATTGCATTTTTAAATGTAAAAATAATCAAAAACTTTTCTGAGATATATATTAAAATAATTTATTATATTTCGATAATATCTTTATTGTTTTATTTTTCATATGTAGTAGCGGGAATAAAATTTGGGGTCCAATTAAATGATATTAGTTATCATAACTTTTTCTATCATTATAAATTAGAAGGACTGAATTACTTTAGAAATTGTGGGCCATTCTGGGAACCAGGAGCATTTGCAGGTTATTTAGTCTTAGCATTATTTTTAATTTTGAGAGATTTTGAAAAAATAAATAAAAAAATATTTATATTTATTTCCATAGCGCTTATTACAACTTTTTCTACAACAGGTTATATTTCGTATTTTTTAATTTTAATAATTATGCTTTTAAAAAAGAAAATAATTTATTTTGATAATAACAAATTTTATGGTCCTATATTTGTTATAATTATAATTTCTATATTAGGTGTGTATTTTTATAATGAATTTGATTTGTTGAGTAATAAAATAAACCTTCAGTTTGAAGCTTCTCAATATCAATTAAAAAATTATCAATCAAATAGAATAGGAAATTTTCTTTACGACTTATATTTTATAAAAATAAATCCAATTTATGGTTTAAGTGCAAATATAGATATAAGAAATCTATATGATCCACTTGCTAGTGATATAATTTTTAATCAAGGAAATGCTTTAAGTGGTTTCACTGTAAGATTCGGATTGATTGGAATTTTGACGATTTTATATTTTTTTACTTATTCAGTATTTAATTCAACAAAATCATACTCTATAACTTTTGTGAGCATAATTTTATTATGTAGCTTACTATTTTCAGAAAAATACTTAAATTTTCCACTTTTTTTTATTTTATTTTTTTTAAATAATGATTTTAACAAAAAAATGCTTGAGTGATGAAAAAAAATTTAGCTGTTCTGATTACTTGTCATAATAGACTTGAAAAAACAAAAGAGTGCTTGAAATCAATTTATTTTCAGAAAAAGATTGAACAGTATGATGTAAAAGTGTTTTTAGTTGATGATGGTAGCACAGATGGCACGCCAGAATATATAAAAGAAAACTTCCCTGAAATAATATTAATTCAAGGTGATGGAAACCTTTATTGGGGTGGGGGTATGTATTTGGCTTGGGAAGAAGCTTTAAAATATAAAAAAAATTTTGATTATTTTTTATGGGTGAATGATGATGTAATTTTTTTTAATGACGCATTTCAAACACTCCTTGAGACTAAAAAAAATGAAGATGATATTATTGTCGGAGGGTTCTGTGATCGTTTAACAAGAAAAAGAACCTATGGTGGAACTATATCTGAAAAAAAATTTTTATCACCTTTTAGATTTAAAATTATAGATGTTAATGGATCAGCTCAAGAAATTGATGGGATCAATGGAAATGGTGTGTTAATAACATTTTCAGCTTTTAAAAAAATTGGAAAATTTGATAAAAAATTTATACATGCGGGAGGAGATTTAGATTACTCATTAAGAGCAAAAAAGAAAAATATAAAAGTATATTTGACACCCAAATATATTGGGTTTTGTGAGAGATCTAACTTCGAAGAGAATATTGAAAATATTGATGACATTTTCAATAAAAAATCATTATACCCAAAAATTTGGTTACATTTTTGTGCGAAGCATGGTGGTTTTTTTTGGTATTTTCATTTCTTGTTTAGGTATTTGAAAATTTTTTTAAAAATATTAATTAATAAAATCAAATTATGAAAGACTATCTTTTTGTAAGTTATAATATTGATGCAGGTAATATAGCTATGTCAAAAAATTTCAAAAAAATGTTTAAAGATAAGTTTGATTTTTATGATTTTGTTCCACATAAAAAAAAAATAAACTTTTTAAGTAAACTGATATCAGCTTATTTCCTAAGAAAAACAATTAAAAAATACAACAAACATGGAAAAAGTATAATATTTAATTCTTTAGGACCAGCTACGTTTGCATATGGAACTTATAATAATTCATCAAGTATTTTAGTGAGTGACTGGACCAGAACTTGGCAGAAATATTATAAAACAGGATATCTTCAACAAGACATAATTTTTTATATACAAAGATATATTTTGCAAAAGTTTAAAAGAATTTGTTCAAGAACATTAGAGTTTAAAAAACATTTAATAAAAAATTACAATATAGATGAAAAAAAAATACGAATAATTGATGGACCAGTTATATTTGAAGATTTTTCCCATAAACCAAATAATTATATAGCTAAAAAAATTAAAGTTTTATTTATTGGAAATGACTTTTTACGAAAAGGAGGAGGAATAATTTTACAAAACCAAAAAAAAATTTCAGAGTTATTTGATTTAACTATAGTTACTAAGTTTAAATTTAAAAAAAAATATAATTTTAAAGTAATAAAAAATGTTAAATTTAAATCAAAAAGCCACAAAAATTTATTTAAAAAAAACGATATTTTTTTCTTTCCAACTAAATTTGATCCTTATGGAATGGTTATATCAGAGGCTGCTTCGTCAGGAATGTGCATTATTACAACAAAGGATGCTTTGTCAGCAAAGTATTTTATTAAAAATAAATATTCTGGGATAATTGAAAAAGATACTAAACACGCTTTTAGAAAGTTAATTAAAATGTCAAATGAAAGAAAAAAAATTGTTATGTTTAAAAAAAATATTTATCTTCAAACAAAAAAAAATTATAGCTTTAATGTAATTAAAAAAAAAATATCTAATAAATTATTAGATTAATTATCTTGTATGGAAATATTATTTAAATTACAAAATCAGTTTTTTAAAATTGCATCAATTATTAAAGATGAATAATTAATAGTTTTTTCATCGTTTCGATAATCAGTATATCTAGATCTTTTAATATATCCTGACTCATAATCATTTTGCCAATCATTGTAGATAAAATTCTTTCTTTCATCAAAATACTCTAGGTATCTAATTTCAAAATCTTTATCAAAAATTTGTTTTATGGATTTGTAATTATAAAGTATTTTATGTTCAGCTCCACCGCTGCCATGTGGTTTTACCAATGTGATATAATCTTGATTTGAATGATATCCATCTGGAACCGCTAACCTTATCTTTCCATTTTTACATAAGATTTGTTTTAAATTTTTAATTGCTTTATAGCCTTCTTCTATATCCAAATGTTCAAAAACATGTTCTGCAAGAATAATCGAAGCTTTTTTGTCTGAAAAAAATTTTAGCATTTTATTCAAATCTTGAATATCAAACCATGGTAGGTCAGTCATTAACCATCCTTTATAATTAATGTTACTAAAACCAACTTTGTGTGCAGATGAACCAATAACAATTTTTATATTTTTTGTTTTTGTATTAAATTTTAATCTTAAAAAAAATATTATATAATTGATCTTTTTCAAAATATAATTCAAAATAAATTTAATATTAGATCTGATCATACTAGTTAGATTTTAATAGCAATAATTGTAATTTTAAATTGATTATATTTCATTTAGTTATAGTTAATTAAATTAACAAATGTATAAAAAAAATATCTTATATGAGTATCTAAAAAATAAAAATAGTTATATGGTTGCTAGACTAGGAGCGACTGAATCTAAAGCAGTAATTTATCCTAAAATTCCAAAATTTTTAAAACCGCTTGTTAAAAATATTATTTTTAAAAGAATGTATATATGGTCAGGTTTTTTTCCAGTAAATGAGGAAAATATCAAAAAGTTTTCAATTCTTTATAAAAATGAATTAGATAATACTGATATACTTGCGTCGTGGAGAATCGAAGAAAAATTAATTCCTGAAATCAAAAAAATAAAAAATATAATCAATTTAAGAGATCTTGAAGCATATTATAGCAACGATCCATGGACTAAATTATTGTATGATAAAAAAGTTTTAATTGTCCATCCTTTTTCTGAAACAATAATAAAACAATATAAAAATAGAAAAAATATTTTTACAAATCAAAATATATTGCCTGAATTTCAAATTGATACAGTAAAGGCTGTTCAAAGTCTATCAGGTGAAGATAAACGTTTTAAGAGTTGGTTTGATGCGTTAGATTATATGAAAAATGAAATGTCAAAAAAAACTTTCGACATAGCTTTAATAGGTTGTGGTGCTTACGGTCTTCCATTAGCAGGACATGCTAAAAGGTTGGGAAAAATAGGAATTCATCTTGGTGGTAGTCTACAACTTTTATTTGGAATCAAGGGTAAGAGGTGGGATAATGATCCACAAGTAAATAAATTTTATAATGATTACTGGGTG
>MDTE01181957.1_pt1 | contig 13621 bp, 10 predicted proteins | sample 811231 | NCBI WGS metagenome assembly MDTE01 (sample SAMN05326651, study PRJNA326480) | marine metagenome | isolation source: seawater | place: Indian Ocean: Red Sea | collected 2010
ATCAGATTTTGGATTATTTCCTTAATTTTAGCAATGATTGGGCTTGCAACATTAAAATTAAGATAATGTTCACCAACACTCTCTCAAATAAAAAAATACTAATATATGGCTTGGGACTTTCAGGCTATTCATGTCTTAATTATCTTTGTAAAAAAAATAATGTTAGAGTTTATGATGATAACAATTCATTAAAAAATAAAAAAAATAAAAATATATTTTTAACAAAAAATAAAATTGTTAATTCAAAGTTTGATTTCATCGTACTAAGCCCTGGAATAGATACTCAAAAATGTAAACTTAGCTCGTATCTAGCAAATAACCGTAATAAAATAATTACTGAGTTAGACATTTTTTACCTATCGCATCCTGATAATAAAAAAATAACAATTACAGGAACAAATGGTAAATCTTCAACTTGTAAAATGTTATATGATATATTTAAATTAAAAAAATACGATGCAAGACTTGTGGGGAATATTGGAAGGTCTCCATTAGAAGAAAAAAAAATTAGAAAAAAAACTATTTTTATAATTGAGGCATCTTCCTACCAAATATCTTACAGTAAATATTTTAAAACAGACTATGCAGCTATTTTAAATTTAAATATAGATCATCTAGAAAGACATAAAAATCTTGATAAATATGCTCAGGCTAAAATTAAATTAATATACAGCCAAGAAAGGAATAAATTTTCTTTTATAGAAAGAGACAATTTAATTATAAACAGAAACATAATAAAAAAAAAAATTAAATCTAAAGTAATTAAAATAATTTATAACAAAAATAATTTTTTTGAAAAAAAAATTACCAACTTTTATTTGTTAGACAAAAACAATTTAAATAATGTTCATTTCATTTATAAGATTTCTAAATTATTTAAAATATCCAATAATATAATATTTAAGTCCTTAAATTTATTTAAAGGGTTAAATTTTAGAAAACAAATAATTTACGATAAATCAAATTTAAAAATAATTAATGATTCTAAATCTACAAGCTTTTCCTCAACGAGTGGCCTCTTATCAACATATACTAATATTTACTGGATTGTTGGCGGTAAATTTAAAAAAGGTGATAAATTTATTTTAGAAAAAAAATATTACAAAAATATAAAGGCTTATATTATTGGTCTGAACAAACAGCAATTTATAAATCAATTTAAAAACAAAATAGATTTTAAATATCTGAAACATTTAAAAAATGCAGTTCTTACGATAAAAAAAGACATTAACAAAGACAAAAAGAAAAAAATAGTCTTATTTAGTCCAGCAGCAGCTTCCTTTGATCAGTTTAGGGACTTTGAACATAGAGGTAATTATTTCAATTTATTAATCAAAAAAATCGGTTTATATGGATAGTAGAAACATTTATGATGGTCTTATTTATGATTGGTGGAAAAACTTAGATAAAGTTGTTTTCTTTCTAATTTTATCATTACTTATTTTAGGTATATTTTTCTCACTAGTATCAACATCTTTAATTGCATCCTCAAAATTAGGCACAAACAGCTATTATTTTTTTTTAAGACACTCTATTTATGTTATCTTGGGTTTATCTTTAATTGTTATTTTTTCAGCTATTAGAGAACAAGATGTTTATAAAATAGCAATATCATTATTTATTATTTTTTTTGTATTTTTGTTACTAATTCCATTTTTTGGGGTAGAGGTAAAAGGTTCAAAAAGATGGTTAGATTTTACCGTATTGCCAAGATTTCAGCCAATTGAGTTTTTAAAACCTTTTTTAATAGTATTATTATCATTGGTGATAGGATCTAGATTTACTTCAAGTAATTACTTTAAATTTTTATTAAGCACTTTAATAGTCATACCTGTTTTATTGTTGCTAATTCTTCAACCAGATATAGGGCAAACTTTATTAATTTCATCTGTTTGGTTAAGTCTAGTTTTTGTTTCTGGTATAAACTTATACTTCCTTAGTGTTCTATTAATACTATCTCTTTCAATTGTTGGATACATGTTACTTCACTTACCAAAGTTCACTTATATAAAATTAAGAGTTGCCTCATTCTTCGATATTACATCAAAGGGTAATTATCAATCACAAAAGGCTAATGATGCAATAGTTGATGGTGGTTTTTTTGGTAAAGGAATTGGGGAGGGGACACTTAATGCCAGAGTTCCAGAGGCTCATACTGATTATGTAATTTCTGTAATAGCTGAGGAATTTGGAGTTTTGCTTATATTATTAATTTTATTAATTTTTTTACTTCTTATATTTAGAGTATTTAAAAAAATTCCATCAGAAAAAAATAATTGCAATAAGCTTATTTTAATTGGTTCGATATTATTAATTATTTTTCAAGTATTAATTCATATAGGTGTTAATATTAGATTATTGCCAACAACAGGCATGACTTTACCTTTCCTAAGTTATGGTGGATCATCAATGTTAAGTTCTTCAATTCTCGCAGGACTGATATTAAATTTTACAAAGAGAAGGATATAGATTAATGCAAAAGGTTATTATTAGCACTGGAGGGACAGGAGGGCATGTGATCCCAGCGCAAATATTATATGATTATTTGTCTGGTAAAAATGAAGTTACTATCACAAGTGATAAAAGAGGGATGAACTTTCTAGATAAAAAAAAGTACAATGTAAAGCAGATAGATGTTCCACAAAAAAGTAAAAATTTATTGACTTTTATCCCCTTCTTATTTTCTTTTATTATATCTATTATTAACTCTTACTTATTTTTAAGAAAAAAAAAAATTAATATATTAATTTCTACCGGTGGTTATATGTCAGTTCCTATTTGTTTGGCCGCAAAGTGTTTAAATCTAAAATTATTTTTATTCGAACCAAATTTAGTTTTAGGCAGGGCAAATCTATTTTTGTTAAATTACTGTGAAAAAATATTTACATATAGCAAAAAAATAAAAAATTTACCCAATACAATGAATCATAAAAATTTTGTTATTCAACCTTTAATAAGTAAGAAAATTTTTTTATCTAAAAATAAATCAAAAAAAAAAACAAAAAACCTATCTCTATTAATAATCGGTGGTAGCCAAAGCGCGAGAAAATTTAATAGTTTATTTAATGAAGATTTAATAACATTATCTAAAAAAATAAAAATTAAAATTTTTCATCAAACAAATAAAGAAAATTTAGAAAAATTAAAACAATTTTATCTCTCGAATAAAATAAATTTTGAAGTCTTCAATTATACAAATAATTTACATAAAATTATTAAAGAATGTGATTTTGTAATAACTAGATCGGGTGCATCAACTATCAATGAATTAGTTTTTTTGGGGACACCATTTTTAGCTATTCCCTTCCCTTTTGCTGTTGATGATCATCAATTTTATAATGCAAAATATTTCGTAGAAAAAAACTTAGGTTGGTTAATTAGAGAAAATGAGATTAAAAAAAATTTTTTATATAAATTTATTATGAATTTGATTAAAAATAAAAAATTATTGTTACAAAAAAAAAAATATATGCATGAATTTCATAAAAAATATGATTGGTATTATAATTCAAAAAAATTTAAAAATTTTATTTTCAAATGAATATTAATTTAGCTAAATCCGAAATAATACATTTTGTTGGAATAGGAGGAATTGGAATGAGTGGTTTAGCATTAATCATGAAAGGTTTAGGTTTTAAAATACAAGGCAGCGATAAATCACTTAATAAAAATGTAGAAAGACTAAAAAAAAATAATATTAAGTTTTTTTTAGGACATGCTCCATCAAATATTAAAAAAGCCACAATATTGGTAATTTCTTCAGCCATCAAAAATAACAACGTAGAAATTAAGCAAGCAAAAAGAAAAAATTTACCTGTCTATAAAAGAGGGGATATGTTAGCACACATAAGTTCATTAAAAAAAAATATAGTAGTATCAGGATCTCATGGCAAAACTACTACCACGTCTTTGATTGCTTCAATTTTTGCTAAAGCAAAATTAGATCCAACTATAATAAATGGCGGTGTAATTAACTCTTTAGAGAACTCTGCCAAACTTGGAAAAAGTGAATGGAGTATTTTAGAGTCAGATGAATCAGATGGAAGTTTTGTAAAAGTTCCATCAACATATGCTGTAGTGACAAACATTGATAGAGAGCATATGGATTATTACAAGTCTATTGATGATTTAAAAAAACATTTTATAAAATTTATGCTAAAAGTTCCGTCTTTCGGCAAAACTTTTGTTTGTATAGATGATAAAAATAACAGAGATGTTTGCAAGAAGAGTAAAATTAAAAACATACTTACTTATGGATTAAACAAAAAAGCAAACTTTAAAATTAAAAATATTATATTTCAAAAAAATAAATCCTTTTTTGATGTCGAAATGAATTTGCCTAATAAAAAAAAGTTTAGCTTGAAAAAATTTGAAATACCTCTAATAGGAGTTCATAATATAAAAAACGCAACAGCCGCCATAGCTGTTTCGTATTTTATTGGAATTTCTCCTAAAATTTTGAAAGAGAGTTTAAAAAATTTTAAAGGAGTTGAGAGAAGATTTAATAAGATATTTAATTATAATGGTGCAGATATTTATGATGATTATGCTCACCACCCAACAGAAATAAAAGAAGTAATTAAAGGTATTAGCAATAGCTATAAAAAAAAAATAATTTGTATATTTCAACCACACAGAATTTCTAGATTAAATGATTTAAAAAAAGAGTTTTGCTCCTCATTTAAAAAAGCAAATTCTGTTATATTATGTCCTATTTATAAAGCAGGTGAAAATTTAAAATTAAAACTAAATTACTATAAATTTGCTGAGCAAATTACAAAAAAATCTAATGTTCAGGTTTTCCTTGTAAATAATAAAAATGATTTAGCGATTTTTTTAAAAAAATATTTAAAAGCTGAGAATATCGTTATAGGCATGGGGGCTGGATCGATATCAAATTGGATTAAAGAGTTACCTAGATTAATGAAAAAATGATGAACAAAGATTTAGATAAATTGAAAACAAATATAAAAGGTAGATTAAAATACGACTATAGCGTAAAGAATCATACTTGGCTAAATATTGGCGGAAATGCAAAAATTTTTTTTGTTCCTGAAACATTAGCAGAACTGCGAGATTTTCTATTATGTATGAAAAAAGACAATAAAAACTTTTTTGTCATAGGCGCAGGCTCAAATTTATTAGTTTCAGAAAATATTCAAAAACGAATTTTTATAAAACTAGGTAAAAATTTTAATAAAATATCATTAACTAAAGATAATATTATTATAGCCGGTTGCTCAATTATTGATAAAAATATTTCAGATTTTGCATGTAATAACAATTTAGGTGGACTTGAGTTTTTATCATGTATCCCAGGATCTATAGGTGGTGGTATTAGAATGAACTCAGGATGCTTTGGAACTGAATTTAAAGATGTTCTCCTTTCAGTTCAGGTAATGGACTTTGATGGTAGAGTATTTACTATAAATTCAAAAAATATAAAATTTGATTATAGAAAAACTAATTTACCAAAAAACCTTATTTTTTTAAGTGCTTCTTTTAAATCTAAAAAAGGTGATAGAAAAGAAATAGAAGAAGATATTTTTAGATTAAAGGAAAAGAAAAAAAATTCACAGCATTTAAGTGTTAAAACAGGAGGAAGCACTTTCAAAAATCCAAAAAATCAGTCTCAAAAAAAAGCTTGGGAGCTCATTAAGGAAAACGTAGATTGCCAAATAAGTTTTGGAGATGCAAGAATATCACATAAGCACAGTAATTTTTTCATTAATTCTAAAAATGCTACATATGAAAATATGCATAATTTAATTAATTACGTTAAAAAGACGGTTAAAAAAAAAACCGGTATAAACTTAGAGTTAGAATTGGAGATTGTTAATTAGTATGAAAAAAAAAATCTTAGTCTTAGGAGGCGGATACTCCAAAGAACGATTAATAAGTCTTAAATCTGCAAAAGCGATTGTTAAATCCTTAAAAGGTTTATATAAAGTAAAGTTTTGTGATCCTTGCCATAACTTCTTAAAAACAGTTGAAAATTATAAACCAGATGTAATTTTTAATGCATTACATGGTAGATTTGGTGAAGATGGCTACATTCAAACGGTGTTAGAAACTTTAAACATTAAATATACTCACTCAGGAGTAATTTCTTCAATGTCAGCAATGGATAAGGAGATTTCAAAAAAAGTTTTTATAAAAAATGCGATATTAACTCCGAGATACGTCAAAATTAGAAACTATGATAAAAAAATCAATTTCAAAATAATTAAAAAATATCTTGATTATCCAGTTGTGATAAAACCAGTAAACGAGGGGTCTAGTTTAGATGTATTTATATGTGATAATAAATTATCATTAAAAAAGAAACTAAAAAAAATGCAAAATTATAAAGAAGTTATCGTTGAAAAATTTATTCCCGGCAGAGAAATACAGGTTGCAATTATGGGAGGTAAAAAATTAGGAGCTATTGAGCTTAAACCAAGAAGAAAATTCTATGACTATAAAGCAAAATATAATATCAGTGCAAAGACTGAACATATAATTCCTGTAAAATTAAATAAAAAAAATTATAATAAAGTTAATAATATTGCGTTAAAAGCACACAAGTTGTTAAATTGTAAAGGTATAACTAGATCTGATTTTAAGTTCTACAAAAACAAGTTTTATTTATTAGAACTTAATACCCAACCAGGTATGACCGACTTATCACTAGTACCAGAAATTGCTGCTCACCAAAATATAGATTTTAAATCTTTGATCAATTGGATGATAAAAGATGCTTCTAAAAAAAGGTAATAAATTAAATATTATTTTATATGCGGTATTAATATTAATATTATCTTCAATAAATAATTATAATTATAAAAATATATTTATAATAAAAAATATAAAAGTTAATGGTTTATCAGATAAAAAAAACAAAATTGTTTTAGATAACTTACAAACTTTATTAGGTGATAATATTATTTTTTTAGATAAAAAAAAAATCGAAATATTCATTAATAGAAATGATACAAAAGGATTAATTGTTAAAAAAATTTATCCAAATAAAATATTGATTAATTTTATTCCAGCAAAACCAATTAGTATTATTGAAAATAATAATAAAAAAATTGTTTTAGGAGATAATGGAAAGATATTAGATATTGAAATTAATGAAAATTATTTACCAATTGTTAATGGCTCGGAAAACATAGGTCATATTTTCGAGACAGTAAATTTACTAATCTCATCAAAATTTAACTATAATAGTATCAAAAATATTATTTTTTTTAAAAGTGGTAGATTTGATATTAAACTAAAAAATGATGCACTTATAAGGTACCCAATAAATTATTCAGAAGAAATAATTAATTACAGTAGTGATTTGTTAAACAACAAAAAATTTGTTAATTCTAAAATTATAGATTTAAGAATTAATAATAGAATAATTAAGTATGAGTAGTTCAGACTATGAAGATTTTTATTTTGGTATTTCAGACAACAAAATTCATATATGTTTCTTTGAAAAAGGACAAAACTATTTTAAAAAATCCACAAACTTTGAAATTCCTGATACATTAAATAATAATCTTAATTTTAAGATAATATCAAGTTTACTAAAAAACAACATTAGAAAGTTCGAGAAAAGTCTAGGTCTATTTTTAACTAAAGGCAATATATCGATACAATCTAAAGCTTATCAAAGGATTGTATTTAGCACAAAAAATATTTTTGATGAAAAAAAACTTGACGAAAAAGTTATATCTAATTTAGTAAAAACTGGAACTCAATATTTTATTAATTACGAAAAAAAATTATCTATAATTCATATAATAATTAATAAATATATAATCGATGGAAAAAATTACAATTATATGCCGCGTAATATAAAATTTAAAAAAATTATTTTAGAAATAGAATTAATATGCTTAGACAAAAAATTGATAAATAAAGTAAGCAATTTATTTAAAGAGTTCAATATTGAAATTAACAAGATAGTATCTTTTGAATATGCGAAGAGTTTTTTAAATGATGAAGATGACAAAACAATGTGCATTTCAGCAAAAAAAGTGATAAATGGAGTAAATAAATCTGAGATAAAAATACAAGATATTAATCAGAGTAAAAGTACATTATTTGATAGAATATTTAACTTTTTCGACTAATTATCTGTATTGTTTTGTAACATTACTTGTTTTTTCATCTAAATACTTAACATTTATAAAAGGTATATGTCAGTGTTAAATCAAAAAACAATTAAAAACTCTTTAGAATTTACAGGGGTAGGACTACATTCTGGAAAGAAAGTTATTATGAAGCTTTACCCAGCTCCTCCAAACACAGGGATAACTTTTAAAAGGTCAGATTTAAAAAATCATAATCTTATCTATCCAAGCGTATTTAATGTATCAAGTGCATTATATTGCACTAAAATTACTAATGAGAATGGCATAAGTGTTTCCACAGTAGAACATTTAATGGCGGCACTATGCGGATTAGGAATTGATAATCTATTAATCGATCTAAATTCAGAGGAACTACCGATAATGGATGGTTCTGCAAAAAATTTTGTAGACAGCATTCAAAATGTAGGCTTTGAAATAAGCGATCAACCAATAAGAATTATAAAGATTGATAAAAAAACTGTTTATTCAGATGGAGAAAAATTTATTAGCTTTGAACCTAACAAAATAAGTTTAGAAATTGATTTTGAGATAAAATATAAACAAAATTCCATATTAAACCAAAGAAATATTAAAAATATATATATGGATGATTTGAGTGACATGTATGAATCAAGAACATTTTGTCTTTTTGAAGATGTAGAAAAATTAAAAAAAATGGGATTAGCTCGAGGCGGAAGCTTAGATAATGCAATAGTTTTAAAAGGCAATGAAATTTTAAATCCTGAAAAATTAAGAAATGAAAACGAATTTGTAAATCATAAAATTTTAGACTGTTTAGGTGATATCTACCTTGCAGGCTATAAAATGGTAGGAAAGATTACCTCAAGCCAAGGTGGCCATAATGTTACAAATCTGGGTTTAAGAGAATTATTGAGCAATAATGAGAATTTTTCAATAATTGAATTAAAAGAAAAAAATATACCACATTCATTTTTAATAAAAAATCCCTTAAAAACTTCAGCATAAATATTTAAGCTTTAAGATTTATCTGTTAATAATTTAAAAATGAAACTTTTAAATAACATTGTTTTTTTATTAATAATTTTATTATTAACATCCTGCTCAAAGGAAAAAAAAGTTTCAATTGTAAAAGAAAAAAATATAGAAACACAAATGATAGAAGCTTTCAAGGAAGGCTACCAAGAATTGGAAAATGGGGATGTGTTATTTGCTGCAAAAAAATTTAATGAAGCTGAACTTTTATATCCTCAATCAAAGTGGGCACCAAGAGCAGCACTTATGGCCGCATATTCTTATTACTCACAAGATTATTATTATGATGCGGAATATGAACTTAAAAGATTTTTAAAAGTTTACCCAAATGAAAAAAATGTACCATATGCTCATTACTTATTAGGAATGGTTTATTATGAAAAAATTGTTGATGAAAAAAAAGATTTAGGACCATTGGTAATGGCTGAGGAAAAATTTAAATTTATAGAAAAAAAATACCCAAATACTGATTTTGCTTTAGATGCAACATACAAATTAAATTTAATACAAGATTATCTAGCATCTAAAGAAATGTATATAGGCGTTTATTACATAAAGAAAAAAAAATGGATTGCAGCAATTAACCGATTTAAAAATGTAGTTGAAAAATATGATGAGACTTCTTTTATTGATGAAGCTCTTCATAGATTAGTTGAATTACACTATAAATTGGGATTAATAGAAGAGTCTAAAAAATATGCATCATTATTGGGATACAACTATCAATCAAGCGAATGGTATTCAAAAAGTTACAAAATTTTCAATGAGAATTATAAATCTAAGCTAGAAATAAAAAAAGAAAAAGAGGGAATTTTTCAAAAATTTAAAAAACTTCTTTATTAATTAAATGAAAAGTTTGTTATCTAAAGAATATAAAAAGAAATTAGCTTTATTAGAAAAATATAATAAACATTATTATCAAAATCAAAAACCATTAGTTTCAGATAAAATATATGATGAACTTAAAAGTGAAATTTTGGGAATAGAAAAAAAATATGGATTTTCAAATTTAAAATCACCTAGTGTTAAGGTTGGGTATAAACCGTCAAAAAAATTTGAGAAGTATAAGCATAAAGTGAAAATGTTATCTTTATCAAATGCGTTTAATCAGGATGATTTAATGAATTTCCAAAAAAAAAATATTAATTTTCTAACTTTAGATAAAAATTATGAGTTTGAATATAGTGTTGAACCAAAAATAGATGGTATCTCTGCCTCACTTAACTACAAGAATGGGAAATTAATTAGGGGTCTTTCCAGAGGCGATGGTGAAGAAGGTGAAGATATAACTGAGAATTTAAAAACGATTAAGGATATTCCATTGAATGTCTCTCATCCAGATTTTCCTGAGGAAATTGATGTAAGAGGTGAGGTCTTCATAGAAACTGATGATTTTAAAAGGATTGAAAAAGATTTTGCAAATCCAAGAAATGCAGCCTCAGGAACACTAAGACAAAAAGATCCCAAAAAAACAGAACTAATTCCCTTAAAATTTATTGCATATACTTTTGGTTTTAGCTCAGGCATGAAATCAAAAAAACAAAGTGATTTTATAAAAGATTTAAATAAATGGAATTTTAAAACTTCTGAATTAAATAAAACAATTAAGGGCATTGATAATTTAGTTAAGTACCATTCTGATATTGAAAAAAAGAGATTTAATTTAAAATACGATATCGACGGCATTGTTTATAAAGTTAATGATTTTAGTTTACAAAAAAGATTGGGTTTAATGGCTACAGCACCCAGATGGGCTATTGCACATAAATTTTCTGCTAATTATTCAGTCACTAAGATTATTGACATTGATATTCAGGTTGGAAGAACTGGTGCTTTAACGCCTGTTGCGAAAGTCAAACCTGTTAACATAGGTGGTGTGATGGTTTCTAATGCAACCTTACACAATGAAGATGAAATAATAAGAAAAGATATAAGAATAGGTGATACTGTTAAAATTGAGAGAGCTGGCGATGTAATTCCACATGTAATTTCGGTAGACAAAAAATTAAGATTACCAGAATCAAAAAAGTATATATTTCCTAACAAATGTCCTTCATGTGGATCTAAAACTATTAAAGATTATAATTCTATTACAAAAAAGGTTGATGCGGTTAGAAGGTGTAGTAATGAGGGATTTGGATGCGAAAAGATATCTATCGAAAAATTAAAACATTTCGTTTCAAAAGATGCATTAAATATCGAAGGACTTGGGAAGAAAGTAATTGAAAAGTTTTGGGATTTAAAATTTATAAAATTTCCTAACGATATATTTAATTTAAACTTTGAAACAATTTCTAAGCTAGAAGGCTGGGGTTCTCAATCAGCAGAAAATTTAAAGAATTCAATTAATAAATCAAAAAAATTGAAATTAGACAAATTTATTTATTCTCTCGGGATTAGACACATGGGCCAAGAAAATGCAAAGCTAATATCTGAATTTTTAGGTAACTACTCCAATTTTATTAAGTTAAAGGACCATAAAAATATTGAGGATTTAGCTAATATTGATGGCATTGGAGATACACAAATTACTTCTTTAAAAAATTTTTTTAAAAATAATCTAAACATAAAAATTATTACATATTTAAGTAAAATTTTAATTATTGAAAAGAATATTATAAAAAAAAAGGGAGGGATATTTTCAAATAAAATATTAATGTTCACTGGAAAATTAAATAATATTAGTAGAGCAGAGGCCAAATCAATTGTTGAAAGTAATGGTGGAAAAATCGTAAGCAATGTTTCAAAAAAACTAGATTATTTGATAGCAGGTGAAAAACCTACATCACGAAAAGTAAAAATGGCGAATGATTTGAAAATCAAAATATTGAACCAGGCAGATTTTGAAAAAATTTCAAAATTGAGACAATAACCAAAATTTTTCTTTATAAGTTAAATATTTTTCGATGTTTTTGTAAATTTCTAAATTATAATTAATTAGATAATTCTTTTCTTTATAGGTAAGAAGATTAATATTTATTAAATCTTTATCAAACGGCACCATAGTTAAATTTTTAAAAAATATTTTACTTTTTAATTGTTTAACATAAATCATATTTTCTAATCTAATACCAAATTTGCCCTTTTTATAAAATCCTGGTTCATTGCTCATTACTTGTCCAGGTTTAATAATCATTTCATAACCTTTAGATATTGCAACAGGACCTTCATGCACATTAAGAAAAAAACCTACCCCGTGTCCAGTACCGTGAGGGTAATCTAAATCTTTTTTATTTAGAAATTTTCTAGCTAAATTATCTAATAAATTAGCCGTTTTTATTTTATTTAAATTAGCACTAACAACTCCTATGTGACCTTTTAAAACATAAGTAAATATATCTTTAATTTTTTTAGTTTGTTTATTTAAACTAATTGTTCTTGTTATATCAGTCGTCCCGTATTTATATTGACCGCCTGAATCGCATAAGAACATATCTTTTTTTTTGATTAATCTATTTGAGCTTTTAGTGGCTCTATAATGAATAATTGCACCATGTGATCCCGATGCAGAAATTGTGTTAAAACTTGGATATAGATAATTTTGATTTTTTTTTCTAAAATATTCTAATTTCTTTTCAGCTGCTAATTCAGTAATATTTTTTTTACATTTTTTAAGCCAGTATAAGAATTTAGTTACTGCCACCCCATCAAAAATATGAGACTTAATAAAATTTCTAATTTCAACATTATTTTTTATAGATTTCATATTATATATTGGGTCATTTTGATTTGATATATGAATTTTATTTTTTATTAAATTTTCATAAGCTAAAGAACAACTCAATTTGTCCAAGATAATTTTCTTTGCATTAAGATTTTTTAAAAAAATACTAATTTTATTTTCGTCTACCAATTTAATTTTTAAAGAATTATTTTTTGTGAGCAAGTGTTGCATTTTCGATTTTTTTGCGAATAAAAATATCTCACTATTTTTTTTCAAAATTACTCTGCAATTTGGAATTGGGCTGTGGGGATTATCTCTACCTCTTATATTCAATAACCAAGCAACATTCTCAGGTGCTGATATAAAAATATAATCAGATTTGTCTTTATTAAGAAAATTTATAACTTTTTTAATTTTATTTTTAGAACTTTCCCCTGAAATATTATCCTCTAAAAAATAAAACTTGTTAGAAATTTTCTTTGATTTTATGGTTTTAACTAAATCTGTGTATATTGGTATTAACGTAAAGTAATTTTCAAAATATCTTTTTAAACTTATGCTAGTGAAACAATATGGATTATAACCTAGTTTAATCCTATGTCTTAAAACTTTCCAGGGTAATTTTTTGTGTATCTCAATAATACTGAAGTTTTTTCCAGATTGGGACTTGGCTTGTATTGTATACCTTCCATCTACAAATAGATAATTTTTTTTGAATAAAATAACAGCTAGTCCTGCTGATCCATCAAAATCAGATATGAACTTTAATCTGTCTGGAAATGAATATTCGTTAAAATATTTATCATTTTTAGGCACAATATATCCATCAATATTA
>MDTE01025751.1_pt1 | contig 13617 bp, 11 predicted proteins | sample 811231 | NCBI WGS metagenome assembly MDTE01 (sample SAMN05326651, study PRJNA326480) | marine metagenome | isolation source: seawater | place: Indian Ocean: Red Sea | collected 2010
GAAATCGAAGAAGAAGAAGATCTTGGGCCCGGCGAAACAAGCCTACCCCAATCTCGACTGGGTCAACTGCTAATGCAGGATAGCCGTGTTGAATTGACCGTCGAAATGGCTGAGGCGGCAAAAGAGGTCGACCTGGAAGACATACAGGTATTTACCCAAAAGGGCCTCTACACAAGAAAAATTATGGAGGTAATGGGGCTTGCCGATCTGCAGCGGGAAATAACGGATGCTAAAGAAAGCCGGGAAATTCCACGTCGCCGACTCGGTCAAGAACTAAAAAAACGAAGAGATTGGTTGAGAGAACAAGTACGAGATTACGTAGAAAAACAATTTCTCCTCCACGCAGATGCAACAGGGAAAAGGTTGCGGGAAGAATTATTAAGAAAGGTTCGGCTCTCGAACATCGAACATCGAAATTTTCGTCTTGTACAAGAAGTTGTGTTTCGTATGGCAAAAAAACTTGTTGCTTTACATTCACGGAGAAAAAAAATTTTCAAGCGAGGACAGCTCAATATAGCTAGAACACTACGCCGTAATATGAGCTACGACGGACACATTTTTGATCTCTATTGGAAATCTGTAAAAGTTGATCGCCCCAAAGTATTTGCAATCTGTGATGTCAGCGGTTCTGTAGCGAATTACTCACGTTTTATGCTGATGTTTCTGTACAGCCTCGAAGAAGTTATGCCCAAGGTACGTTCTTTCGCCTTCTCCTCCGATCTCGCTGAAGTAACAGACCTTTTTGAACGCAACAAACTTGAAGATGCGATATCTAAGACGCTACGAGACTATAGTGGTGGTTCTACCGACTACGGCCAGGCCTTCATCGACTTTAAGAAAAAATGTATGGACGATGTCGATAATCGGACAACCATCATTATTCTTGGTGATGCACGAAATAATTACGGAGATCCAAGGACCGATATCTTAAAAGAAATGTACGATAAGTCGAAACGGGTGCTCTGGTTGAATCCAGAAACTCGCAATACTTGGAACGTAGGCGATGCCGAAATGAGAAAGTACACGGCCTACGTGCACCAAGCTGAAGAGTGCAATTCTCTAACCCATCTCGAAAGAATAGTAGGCAACTTATTAAAGACTGTGCAATAAATCCCACGTTCACATGACCGAATCCAGCCAGAAGCGATTTGGTGGAAGCAAAAAGCCTTTATTGAAGCTAGTCACGACTCTTGTGTTCGCAGGAAGTGCCTTTTTCGCAATCTTGGTAACAATACTAAGCACCACGACATTAACCAACATCGGTGGCCAAAATAACCTCCACGCTGTTAATCCGGAAGACAAAGTCATAACTCTGGCACTTTCCGAAGAGCCACCTCAACTCGACTCAACAAGAGCAACCGATCAAGTCTCTGGACGGATTCTCGGACATGTTATGGAGGGTCTTCTTAGATACGATCAAGAAAATCAACTCGTTCCAGGTATGGCTAAAGCATGGGAAATTGAGGGGAACGTGGCTACATTTTTCCTCCGCGACGCAGTTTGGAGCAACGGCGAACCCGTAACCGCCGATGATTTCATTTTTTCTTGGAGGAAAGCACTCGACCCCACTACAGCTTCACAATACGCCTTTATTTTGTTCGGCATTAAAAATGCACGATCCATTAATCAAGGACACTTAAACGTCAACGCCTTAGGAGTCACCGCCGTCAATACACAAACACTGCGTGTAGAACTAGAACGGCCTATCGCTTATTTTTCCAAACTAATGGCCTTTCCTACTTTTTTCCCAATTAACCGAAAATTTTATGAATCTAGACATGGACGATATGGAGCCGACGCTGGTGATTTGCTGTTTAACGGACCTTTCACAATAACAAAATGGGTGCATGGAGCTAGCATTCGTTTAGAAAAAAATTCTCTGTATTGGGACAGTAGTCGAATTAAGTTAAATGTGATTGATCATGCGTACATCACTACGGACCAAAACACTACGTTGAATCTATTTAAAGACGGGAAAATTGCTACTACCAACTTAAACGCGGAAAATCTCAACGAGGCTTTGTTAAACCGCTGGAAAATCAAGCGATTCGCTGACGGTGCAATCTTTTTTATCGAAATTAATCATAGACCAGAGCGTCTAACATCTAATTATAATTTAAGGAAAGCACTACAACTCATTCACAATCCACCTGAACTAGTGAACAAAATTATCAAATTACCCGGTTATTTGCCTGGGGAGTCTTTATTTCCTGTCTGGCTAAAAGGCGTGACAAGAAAATTTCGACAAGAGTATCCGGCCCCAAAGACTCATATCGATGCAAAACTAGCCCGTCAGCATTTGTCCATGGCACTTTCTGAACTCGAAATCGATTCAATACCACCTCTTGTTATGTTAAGCGGTGATAATCCTTCATCTAACAAGCAATCTGAATACTATCAGGCACTCTACAAGCGTGAACTCGATATTGAAGTAAAAATTGATAGACAAATATTCAAGCAACGGCTGGCAAAAATGACTGCGGGAGACTTTGACCTTGTGTTAGCGGGATGGGGACCCGACTATGATGATCCACTCACGTTTGGAGATCTTTTTGCATCTTGGAATGCAAATAATAGGGGCCGTTATAACAATCCAAATCTGGACGCCTTCGTAGAAATCGCCCAGTCATCGACAGATCCAAAGACACGAATGGACGCCATGGCAGGTATTCAACAAATCATCCATGACGACGTCGTTATACTCCCTAGTTTCGAACGAGGCTTGGTCTATGTTGAACATCCTCAAGTAAAAGGGGTAATACGACGAGCAGTAGGTACAGATCCAGACTTTACAAACGCCTTTATAACCACCAATTCTAACAATTAAAGATATGCTTACCTATACACTTAAAAGAATTCTTCAAGGGGTGATTACGGTATGGTTTATCGCGACGGCGACATTCTTCGCAATGCATGCCGTACCAGGAGACCCACTGCAGTCAGACAAAGCAGTCTCCGAGCAAATACGAGCAAATCTCCAATCAAGATACGGTTTAGACAAACCGTTGGCTCAACAGTATCTAATCTACTTAGGAAATATGATCACTGGTGATTTCGGTATCTCATTTACGCAACAAAACCGGGAAGTAAACGACATCATAAAAGAACATTTTCCAGTCTCCGCAACACTAGGCGTACTAGCGATTGTCGTTTCCGGACTAAGCGGAATACTCTGGGGAGCTCTTACTGCCGTATATCGAAATCGACTACCAGACGTAATTATTATGGCCCTCGTAATTTTTGGTATATCGGTACCCAGTTTTGTATTCGCAGCAATTGGACAAATGGGACTGGTTAGTATCAATCAATTCTTCGAGACCACGATCCTGCCAATCGCCGGATGGGGAACTGTACAGCACATGCTGATACCAGCTCTCGTTCTTGGCCTGGGAACTACAGCTTTTCTAACCCGCCTCATGCGATCGTCCATGCTCGAAATCATAGACTCTGATTATACCCGTACCGCACAAGCAAAAGGGCTTCCCGAAGGCTGGATTTTCCTAAAACACCAACTTCGTAATGCTGTGTTGCCGGTGGTTACCGTTATCGGCCCTTCCATTGCAGCTATCACGACAGGTGGATTCGTCGTGGAATCCGTTTTTGCGATACCTGGCCTTGGACGATATTTCGTACAGGCAGTGCAGCAATCGGATTACACGGTGATCATGGGTACCACCGTTTTCTATGGAGCTTTTCTGGTCGTCATGGTAATCGTTGTTGACTTAATTTACGGTCTACTTGATCCCCGAGTAAGGGTCGACTAGTGCACACAGCCTTATCGTTTAAGAAAGTCTACCGTAGACAAATACCAGCACCCTTCGATCGACCGTCACTTTCATACTGGCAAGATGCATGGGCTCAACTCAAATCTAACAAGCGTTCTTTTGCATCCCTATTTATCATTATAGGACTTATTTTATTTGCTACTGTTGGACCTCTACTCTGGCGCATCGATCCTTCTGTACAAGATTTAGAGCAAATATCGGTTCCTCCCAGCAGTCCTGTGGCAGCCACAATTATCAGTCCTGATTCCGTACTAAAAAGTGTCTCAAACCAGGCATCGATTGACTCAACGGCGAAAACTATTGTTTTGAGCGGTCAGGCGACCACTCAGGCGGTCTCCCTATTTTGGACGCCTATTCCCGACGCTCACGGTTACCGAATTTATCGCAATATATTAGATCCTTATCCAGATAACGCGTTCGGTTTACCCTTAGGAGATTTACTAACGAACAGTAGTACGTACTTTCTCGACCAGATGGATATCCAATCGAGAAAATATTGGTACTCGGTAGTTCCATTAACTGAACAAGGAGGGGAGTCCGATAATGTTCTAACGTTAGTCGTGGAACCCAAACGAGTAATTACCACCACTCAATTAATAGAACGTGGCTGGGTTGATGATTCAGTCAATTTACGTATCGGTTCTGAAATACGGCTGCCATGGCACCCGCTAGGCACAGATTATCTTGGTCGCGATATGCTCGCACGACTGATGCATGGAGCGCGCGTTTCGCTATTCATCGGTATTGTCGCACCTATCTTTTATATTTTGTGGGGTATTCTCTACGGGAGTATTGCAGGTTTTCTAGGCGGCAAGGTTGATCATATACTCATGCGATTCGCGGACTTCGTCGTGGCCCTGCCATTCTTGCTCTTCATGATTTTATTCAAGGTGGCCTTCGGTGTCGAAGCAGGTGAGAGTGGAATTATGCCGATGCTCGTAGCACTGATATTGCTGAGTTGGCCAAGCACGGCCAGGCTCGTTCGAGGTCAGATCCTACAAATTAGAGAGGAAGCATACGTTGAGGCGTCCAAGTTGCTAGGGGCCAACACATACTACTTAATTCTCCGCCATATGCTCCCTAACACCATGGGGGTTATTCTTGTCGCTCTTACATTTGCTATACCTAACGCAATATTCACAGAAGCCTTCCTATCATTTATTGGTATGGGAGTAGCACCTCCCACAGCATCTTGGGGAAGCATGAGCAATGAAGGGATAAAAACCATGCAAACTGCACCGCACGAATTGATTGCCCCTGCCGTATTCATTAGTTTGACTGTACTGGCATTTAATCTTCTTGGTGATGGCCTGCGCGACGCCCTGGATACACGAATGAAGTTAAGTGAGTAACTTGTGGCTTTGCTAGAAGTGGAAAACTTACATGTTGAATTCAACACCTTCGGAGGTACGGTAAAAGCGGTTCGCGGAGTAGGGTTTCATGTTGATGAGGGTGAAACCCTCGCCATCGTCGGCGAATCCGGATGCGGTAAATCAGTATCCGTACAAAGTTTGATGGGCTTGATTCCAAATCCGCCTGGACGAATTACACGCGGAAGTGTGAAATACCGCGGACACGAAATCATCGGCAATCCCTCCATCAATGGCCAGGAGATTCGGGGGACAGAGATCGCAATGATTTTCCAAGATCCCATGTCCTCTCTTAATCCCACCATGACTATCGGATCGCAGATATCGGAAACGCTGCAGTTCCATAATGGATTATCAAAAAAACAATCGTTAATCCGGGCGGTTGAACTCCTAACAATGATGCAAATTCCCGATGCAACTCGACGGGCTAAGCAATACCCGTTCGAGTTCTCCGGTGGCATGCTCCAAAGGTCAATGATCGCGATGGCCCTAGCTTGTGATCCATCAATACTTATCGCTGACGAGCCAACAACTGCTCTCGATGTCACAATTCAATCGCAAATTCTAGAACTCCTTAAAAATCTTCAAGCCCACAACAATATGGCAATCGTCCTTATAACCCACGATTTAGGCGTAGTCGCCCGAATGGCTGATCAAGTAGCAGTAATGTATGCGGGCGAAATCATCGAACAAGGATCCAGTGATGAAATATTCTATCAATCAGCACACCCGTACACGGTGGGTCTACGTTCAGCAATGCCTACAAACACCAGGGAAATAACTGGTAGATTAGAGCCGATTCAAGGTACCCCTCCAGATCTCTACTCGCCACCGCCTGGGTGTGGTTATTTTGCTCGTTGTCCTTACGCGATGGACGCTTGTGAAAAGGTGAAACCGGAATCCTTTAACATGTCTAATACCCACTATTCAAAATGCTGGCTGCAACACAACGATTGTCCTCAAGTTGTTAAAGGGATTTATAAACCGTGAGCGACAGGAACGATCAAAATACCAGTCAGACGTTGATTGAAGTGCAGAATTTAAGAAAACATTTTTATCTCAACCGGAAAGAAACTGTTCACGCAATAGATGACATTAGCTTCGACATCAAACCCAACGAAATACTAGGTTTAGTCGGTGAAAGTGGTTCAGGGAAATCGACTCTCGGGAAAACCATCCTGGGTTTACATCCTAAAACCTCAGGCCGTGTTTACTATAAGAACGAGGCTTTACCGAAACAATATCAACCGGCTGATTTCAGACGTTTCGCTCGAACTATGCAGATGATCTTTCAAGATCCTTATTCCTCTTTGAATCCACGAATGACTATCGGAGAAATAATCGGTGAGGGTTTAAAGCTGCATACAACGATGACGCCCAAAAGCATCCAAGAAAAAACGGCAGAGTGGCTTGAAAAAGTTGGTCTCAGTTCAGGACAAATGTCTCGTTACGCGCATGAATTTTCAGGAGGACAAAGACAGAGAATAGGAATTGCTCGGGCCTTAATTGTACAACCAGAGTTTGTTATTTGCGATGAGCCGCTTGCTGCTTTAGATGTATCAGTACAGGCACAAGTGGTTAATTTACTGGAATCGCTAAAATCATCGATGGGACTAACACTGCTCTTCATAGCGCATGATTTAAGTATTGTTCGTTACATTTCTGATCGAATGGCTGTGATGTATCTCGGTTCGCTAGTCGAGATCGGCCCCACAGATCAAGTATTTTTTGAACCTAAACACCCCTATACTCGATTACTAATTGACTCCAATCCAGAACCCGATCCACGACAAGAACGATACAAAAAGAGAGAAACCATACACGGAGAAATAGCATCACCCATAAATATTGGTAGGGGTTGTCGCTTTGTAAATCGATGTCCAAAAGCGATGAAAGAGTGTTATGAACAGACTCCCACACTCGAACCTAGCCATTCTGTGGACACAACAAAACATGCGGTTGCATGCCATCTATATCACTAGCGGGGAGCACAGAAAGCCATTACTTCATCACACCTCGGTCCCTGTATCGATCTCTGAGTTCATCAATCTGACTTCCATCAAGGCCATAACTAATACCCAACTGATAGGCGTTGTGGTCGCTATGCTGTGATCTTAATACCTCCTTCAATACCAAGAGCTTAAGCCTGTCATCGTCTATAGCGTCTATTAACTCGATAGATCCCTCCACGGTCAACCCACTATTCTGAATTAAGAATGATGCAAGTAAGTCGTCTCGACTCACCACCGGCTCTTTATCTATAATTTCCCGATATTCCGGAAAAAAACTAGCTGACTCCGAATCCCTAGGATCATTAAAATTTTGTATTTTTGACATCCAGAAAATGAGTGTAATGGAGACAAAAACAAGGCAGGCCAAATAAAGACCCATCACCTTAAGCTTCGACTCATCGTCCTTACGTAGAGACCAATGCTTCATTGCGAGAACAGCAATTCGTATTTGTTCATCATTCGCAATATCGATGACTCTTGCGTATACGTAGACACTTCATCAATTCGTACCCAGGCAAGGTCTAATGATTCGTCACTTACTGTGAACGAATCTGATCGTGTACTCCGTAACAAAAACCGAACGTCGTAATGAAAGTGCTCCGGCTCGAGCCCGCGAGCAGGAATAGCATGAATATCTATGTCAAAAATACAAGTTGAGATCGCTTCAACCTGCAATCCTGACTCTTCCCCCGCTTCTCGAAGCGCTGTTTCAAGCGGCACCGGCACACCGTCGCTATGGCCTCCCAACTGAAGCCAGCGGCGAAGTTTTGCATGATGGGTCAATAACGTATGGGAACCAGCAGTATTCATGACCAGCGCCGATGCTGTTACGTGCCCGTCATTCCAACAATCCCGATCGAAACATCGTTTCTGACCCTCCACAAACCGAACAAAGCGGGCCACTGTTTCGTATTCTTTGGGAAAACGCTCTAAATATTGTCGTAAATCGATTAGTAGTTGATCTCGTCGCATGCGCGGTTATGCTCGTTGCTGGCAGATTCTAGATTAAAAGGAAAACATAATGATCGCATTGTTGGCCCGACTAAAGGTTGCTCCGGGTAAAGAAAAAGAATTCGAAGAGGTAATGCTTGGCCTTGCAAGTCAGGTCCGTGCCAATGAGCCCGGTAATGAACTCTACACACTGGTAAAGGATAATGAGGGTTACGCGGTCATGGAATTGTATAAAGACGAAGCAGCACTTGCAGCACATGGCAGTAGTGATCACTTCAAAGCCGCTGGAGCAAAGTTTGCTGGATTAATGGCAGGAAGGCCGGACATCAAGCAATTTGAGGTCATTGGTTAAAGATCACCAACAAATTTGTATGGAATAGCACCACTGACACAATGGGGTAGTTATGGAATCCGAAGCTGACAAGGATCCTATTCACCGAGAGACCGGTAAGGATTACCCAAAACTCGTGACATTCGCTGTGTTGCATATGGCACAGTACTTTCCAGCCGCCTTCGCAGGTGTGGCTCTACCCTTCCTTTTTCGAAAAGAGGGCCTTCCTCTTGATATGTTTTGGCTCCTCGCCTTGCCTGGTTATACCCGATTTCTGAAATGGGCAATGGCATTGGTTGTCGATAATTTTGGCAGTAGGCGAATTGGAAGACGTAAGTCTTGGATTATTCCTTGTACCGCCATTGGCGCTATTTCATATGCGGCTCTCGCATTATTCCCACCGTCATTAGCGTCAGTCCACATTATTGTTGCAATTCTCACATTTAAATCTTTTGTCATGGCAGCTCAAGATATTGCTGTAGATGCTTACGCGGCGGAGTCAATGAATGATGAAGAGCGCCCTATCGGTACCTCTCTAATCAACTTTCTCGGAGGTGTTGCAGGCACTGTCGGAACTGGCGCCGTAGCTCTGGTAGATCTTTTTGGGTGGGAACCCACGATGATCGTCGCTTCCGCCATGCTGATTGTTGCAGCCCTACCTGCCATTGTACGTCCAGAACCACCGCCACCTCTGGCCACACAAAAAAGAGAGGAGCGAGGTGAGCGACCCAGTTTGTGGAAGGCATTTAAACGACAGGATTCGGCTTACATTATGCCTTTTATGTTTGTTTTCGGATTCGGCGGTGCGTTCCTCGGATCCATGGTGGGTCCTTTCTGGGCAGACAGAGGACTAACTCTCACCGAATACGGCATATTATCAGCTATTGCGACCGCCGCCGGTGGCGCACTGGCGGCCACCACGACTCCCTGGCTAGTAAATAAAATCGGATTACAGCGCACTTCTATCGTCGGAGTCGTACTTATTCCTGTTCAAGCAGCCATGTATATGGCCTTTAACATAATGGAAAACCTCCCTCCTTGGCCTTTACTCATTACGACTTACGTATTAATTGGTTGGGGTGTTGCACTCTACGGGTACGCGGCATCTATATCTCGTTTCCGCTGGGCATCCAAAGCCCAAGCTGGGACTGACTACGCCCTTCAATCTAGTATTTGGAACTTGGGAGTTTCGTCCGGTGCTTCAATTTCTGGGTTTATTGCAGCTTCCGTGGGCTGGACGGGATTTTTCCCCATTGCGGCTGCAGTAACCTTGATCGGAGCAATCTTCTATGTGGGTTATTTTAACCGCATCGAAAAACTAGTCGTAGAGCGCGAACGTCAGGAGATCGAACTAGTGGAAGATGAATAGGACACTATTGTAAATTGAAGGAAGTTGCCTCCAACACAGTCCCATCCGACCCTACGAGGCTTAGATCGACTTCGTTTATTCTCCAATCGACTTTAATGAGCCCAAAATTCGCGACTCGGACATTATCTCGGCCAATACGGAATCGATTCGGATCTCCCTCACCAAAACCCGAACGAGCCGATAGAGGGCTTGAGGTTACTTCGTAAAAAGGGTAGTTACCCTCCTCCTCCGCTGCAGTCGCATATCTAGAAATTTCTCCTAGGTGGCGATCTCCAGAAACGACAACAACATTTTTTACTGCGTTGTTTTTTAGAAATGCTAACAAACGTTTTCGTTCGTTGGGGAATGCACCCCAACGTTCCCAACAATGCTCATCGTTCAGAAACTGAAGACTCGAAGCGAGAATTCGAAAATCAGCCGGTTGCTGTAGCTCCTGTTCTAACCATTCCCATTGATCAGTTCCCAAAATTGTAGCGCTTTGACTAGTGTTCTCAGCATACTTACAAGAACCTTGGCCTTGCCGGAGTGCTGAACGAAAATATCTTGTGTCTAAAAGTATTATTTGAATTCGCTTACCGTACTTTTCGACATACTTTGCTGAATATATTCCGGGTCGCAGCCTTTCCGGTGCATCGGTGGGCACGTCGAAAAAATCTAGAAAAATTTGTTCGGAGGCTTTTTTTTGCGCGAATTCCAGACCCGCATCATTCAAACCATAATCGTGGTCGTCCCAGGTCGCAAAAATAGACGAGTACCGACGCAGCCTCTTAAATTTCGACGACCGCGCGAGTTTCTCATACTCCGCTTTAATGAGTTCTGGATCACGTGTCCGAATAAATTCCGATGTATCGGCATAAACATTGTCGCCAAGCATGAGAAATATCTCAGGTTTTACATCATATATTGCATCCCAGATCGGATGATCGGGCTTATCATCATCAGCACAAGAACCAAAGGCTATAGTAGTCGACTCTCCCGCAGCTGCCGCCGCCGTAATTGCTAACAATAGTACGTAACCCAAACAACTCCCCGTGCGTATACTCACTAACTATTATTTTCCTCTTCAAATAACGCCGCTAGTTGATCGGTAATGGCTCCACCTAGTTGCTCCGCGTCCGTAATCGTGACAGCGCGACGGTAGTGATGAGTGACATCATGTCCAATACCAATCGCTATGAGCTCAACATCAGAATGATTTTCAATGGTGTCGATCGCGTATTTGAGATGTTGCTCGAGATAATTACTGGCGTTAACCAACAACGTGGAGTTGTCAACAGGTAACCCATCCGAAATGACCATTAGAACCTTACGTTGCTCCGAGCGTGTAACAAGCCTATTGTGCGCCCAAATAAGGGCTTCGCCATCGATATTTTCCTTAAGCAATTCTTCCCGCATCATCAGCCCCAAATTTCGGCGTGCTCTTCGCCACGAATCATCAGCCGCCTTATAGACTATGTGGCGTAAATCGTTAAGTCTTCCCGGGTTTGCTGGCTTTCCTGCGTTAATCCACTCCTCTCGCGACTGCCCTCCACGCCATGCTCGCGTCGTGAATCCAAGGATCTCAACACGTACCGAGCAGCGCTCTAGTGTTCGCCCTAAGATATCCCCACACACGGCTGCAATAGTGATTGAACGACCCCTCATGGAACCCGAACTATCGATCAACATCGTAACAACGGTGTCTCGAAATTTAATTTCTTGTTCCTGCTTAAATGCCAGAGGATTGATAGGATCCACCACAACCTGAGCAAGCCGACCCGCGTCGAGAATACCTTCTTCGAGGTCAAACTCCCAAGTTCGATTCTGTTTGGCTAGTAGCTTTCGCTGTAATCGGTTCGCTAATTTAGATGTTGTGTGTTGAAGAGGAAGCAACTGCTGATCAAGCAAGGCCCTTAGTCTCGCGAGTTCTTCTGGCTCACATAACTCCTCAGCTCGAACTACTTCGTCAAATTCTTTACTAAACGCATCATAATTCACATCTACATGAATACGTCCTACCTCATCCGTCATGGTGTTGGGTGATTCCTCAGGATCAGCTTCAGCCCCAAGCTCACTCATATCCATGTCGGCGTCCATTTCTATGGTCGTCGATTCCCCATCTGCGTCTTCTTCGCCCATCGCATCATCGTCTAGGACAACATCTTCAGGAGCATATTCAGAATCAGGTTCTTGATTTTCGTCTACAGTCTCAGTGTCTTGATCGTTATCATCCAACTCAGGTTGGTCTTCCAACTCTGTAATCAATCCTAAGTCAGCCATAATATCTCTAGCGTTTCGTGCGAACTCTTTTTGATCTAATATGGTTTCACTTAGTTTTGAGATATGGTCCCCGGCCCGTTCTTCTATGTAATCTCGCCAAAACCGCACAACATTTTCGGCAGAAGGCGGAAGGTCTCTACCAGTTAAGTGTTGGCGAACTAACAAACCAACAGCGACGCCCAATGGGGCCTCAGATTCCGCAGTAATACGATCGAATGCCTGCTGTTGGCACACGGCCTCCAAATTCGCATCTAAGTTCTGGGCAACACCTTCCATTCGCAAGGTCCCGATCGAAGCAACTCGAGCATCTTCTACCCATTGAAACATTTCCTGCGCCGGTCCCGCTTTGGGGACGTGATGACGATGAACTGATGCATCGTGATATCGCAAGCGTAAAGCCACCTCATCTCCGATCCCACGGCTTGCGTTCAGTTCCTGCTCCGTACAGCCTATGTTTGGGAGCGGCACTTGCACCGAATTGCCACGAACCGACACCGCCCCCTTTCCAAACGAAACTTCTAACTCGTCGTTTTCTGCAAGTGCCCGCATAGTTGCAGTAGTAGCTCTCTTAAAGGGTTCGAGCGGACTGTTATCCTCACTCATCACATTCTCTCATCATGCTAACCACTTGCTGATTTCAATATTATTGATACAAACAGACTTTATCACGCCTTAAGCGTTATTCCTTCGCTAGCATCGCCAAGATCTTCACCCATACATCTCTGGAAATACTCAGCAATAATAGGACGTTCTAACTCATCACACTTATTGAGAAACGTTACTCTGAAGCCAAAAGCAATATCGTCAAATATCTCAGCATTCTCGGCCCATGTTAATACAGTACGGGGCGACATCACGATGGATACATCTCCGTTTACAAAGCCCTTCCTCGTTAGATCGGCCACGCTCACCATATTAGATATAACGTTACGGCCATTATCTTGATCCTGCCAATTTTTGGTCTTCCCATACACGATGTCGGTTTCTACATCATGGTCCAAATAATTGAGGGTCGAAACAATATTCCACCGATCCATCTGACCTTGGTTGATCTGTTGCGTTCCATGATAAAGACCAGTTGTATCGCCTAGCCCAACGGTATTAGTAGTCGCGAACAGACGAAAGCAAGAGTGGGGTGTTATTACCCGGTTTTGGTCGAGCAGCGTTAGTTTACCTTCGACCTCTAAAACACGCTGAATTACGAACATGACATCCGGCCGTCCTGCGTCGTATTCGTCAAAAACGATAGCAACGGGATGTTGAAGTGCCCACGGCAATAAGCCCTCTTTAAAGGCTGTAATCTGCTTCCCATCCTCCACCACAATCGCATCTTTACCCACAAGATCTATTCGACTGATGTGACTATCTAAATTTATTCGAATACAGGGCCAATTCAAGCGAGCCGCTACCTGCTCAATATGAGTCGACTTACCTGTGCCATGGTATCCCTGAATCATGACACGCCGGTTGTGACTAAACCCGGCCAAAATGGCTAATGTCGTATCTGGATCAAAACGATAATCTTCATCTATGGCTGGTA
>MDTE01122887.1_pt1 | contig 13617 bp, 16 predicted proteins | sample 811231 | NCBI WGS metagenome assembly MDTE01 (sample SAMN05326651, study PRJNA326480) | marine metagenome | isolation source: seawater | place: Indian Ocean: Red Sea | collected 2010
TCTTCCACATTTCTTGTAGTTGTTCAAGATTCATATATCTAAACTCAATTGAACATTAGTAGTAAATTTATTATAAGTTGTACCGTTATTGTGGCAATAGGTATTGAATACTTTTTTCATATCATCATGAGAGAGACCGCAATGTTTTGCTGCTTGAGGTATGTTCCACTTAGCAGCAAATAACATTTTAATAGCATACGTTTGTTCTTTCAAATACCTTGGTCTTTAGTCTTCTCAAAAAATTCTTTCATTGATGATGATACATCAGGTGGATCTGGATAACCATAGTTATTCCTCTTCATCCATCTCTGTCTCAAGGCATTCATCATCCATGATTGAGCAAGACTCTTAGGACCATTTTCCAATAGTTCTAGTTCATACTTACTAGTAGTGTAAGCTTTCTGTTCCTCTCTCCAATTGGAATCATCCCATTCGGTGATCGGTTCTTTTCTTGGGTGATCTCCTTTTCTTAATCCCATTGGCTCTACCTCCCATACCACAATATGTATAGACCTTAGTACCCTAGCACAGATCTAAAAATTTTGCAACTACCTTAAAGTTTGTCTGTTCTTCTCTCTGACTTCGTAGAGTACGTACTCGAATGATGCTGTTGCAGTTAGAAAATCATTATCCGTTCCAGTAACATCAAAAGGCATAGTCGATAATGATACTGGAAATACATTTTTAAATACTACATCAAAGTTAACTAAATTGTTATTATTTAATACTTGTAGAGTTGCATCTGAATATCTATAATCATTAAATCCTTTATATTGATCTGTTGGTATGCTTGGATTTCTATGGGCATTTTTAAATATTGTTGCTTCATCATCTCCTTGTGGAACACCAAGAGCTCTTATCCAATTATGGAGTTCCATATAATTTCTAAGATCCTCATCAACAATAAATTCTATATTCAATTCCCCATACTGTACATTACCTTCTATAGGAATTGGAACCATACCCCTAGTAGGAATATCAACTTTACCTAAAGTTAAAGATGGTATCTCTGCTTTCTGACACAAGAAGGAAGTCTTCTTTGCTTTCTCAAGCAAGAAGACAAATCCTATAGGTGATAAGAAATTTTTATTTGTAAGTTGGTCCTGATACCAGTTTGCCATTAGCCCTACTTTTTAATTATTTATCTTCTATCCATCCCTTTACTTTGGATGCAGGTTGTCTAGAAAAATATTTCACCAACTCTGGTAAGTATGATACCCAAAAATCTACTTCGGATATATTCCTTTTAACTTCCCATTCTTTAAGTTCTTTTTCTAAAAGAGATCTAGCTTCCTTTGCTGATATAGAAGAATGGTAATAATGAATCTTATCTGATAAAATTTCTAAGGTGAATTCTTTATTCACCATCTTATCACCCATAACTTCATCTGTATGTGAACCCCACTTGGGTGGTCTCATTCCTTCATATTTCATTAGTGTATGTTGCATGTTGATTCTGGATCCCAACAATCTGGACAATCCATTTCTTGCTCATAATTATGTAGTTTGTGTATTACCGAATCATATTTTACTGCAAGATCTTTATCTTGTGATCTTATAATACTTCTATAGTATTCACATGCATGAAGTATACGTTGTATTTCTTTTTCATGAAACTGCATGTCACTATCCCTGCCATATCAAATCAGGCATTGCTTGTTGCCCAGGTCTATTTACAATCAACAATATAAAGTATCCAACAAACCAGATGATGTTGAATAACCATGCTTGTCTCCAAAAGTATTTTCTTACTGCCATAGATCTAAGAATCTCAGGTGCTTTGTCCTGTGATCTGAATATCTGTTCAATGATAAATGCAATGATTGTTGCTATCACTAAAGGATAGAATACAAAATTTGCAAATGACATTATTGAGATTAAGAATATCATAATGTTGAGGAAGGTTACAATCTATTTAGAAGTAATTGAAATTAATAACAACTCTTCTTTTTTCGTTAGTACAACTAGTACCACTATGTTTATAATGGACTGGGAAAATAACAATACGGTTCTCTACACTTTCTATTTTAGTACCATCTTCAAATACGGTATACCCATCATTACTATTAACATAGTAGATTGCTGTTAAAGAATCATCCCATGTAAAATCAACATGATATCCATGTTCAACTATTTCTTTAGTTCTTGTAGTTAGGTTTCCTTTTATTCTTAATAGAGATCTAACACCAAGTTTTTTTATTATGGGATCAAGTATGTTCCAATATCTTGTATCATTATAAATCCCTGGAACATAAAAGGGATGATAGAATTGATAGTTATCTAATTCATTTTTACAATTAGATTCATCATAAGGTACAGTTGTTGGTCCCCAATACCAAGGAAAATCATCTTCAAGATATACTTCTTGTAGATGTGCCAACTCATGATGTGTTAAAAAATTATCAATTACCCTATGCTTCATAATAAATACCAAGTATATTATATATGAATAAACTGTGAGGGATGGAGTCGAACCATCAAGTCCCGCCAGGAACACTAGTTAAACAGACTAGAGCGTTTACCAATTTCGCCACCTCACAATGAAAGCCCTATGAGAGGGCTTGCATTAAACGTTGGACTCCTATCCCACCACCTGAACGAGGGAAGAAATCAAATGAAAGGAAATCTTCTAGTTCCTTTTCTACTCTTTCCTTACCAAATAGATCAATAATAAGTTGAGCATACTTTCCTTCAGAGATAGTATAGAAGGTATCTCTCATCTGTTTCTTGTCAGTACTTCTTTCAGCACTACCAATAGTTTCTTTACCACCAAGAATAACATCAATCTTCCTACTAGTTCCATCATCATTCCTAGACATATTCCAGAAAGGTGATGTCCATTCAGGGAAATCAGTAATCATACCTGTACCAATCTTCTCTTCATGGTCATGATCAAGTTCTTTTGCATTAAACTTATTAGACCAATCTTCATAAGTTTCTATATCTAGATCAGGAAGTTTTAGATATTTACATAGATCAATCTCCATTGCTTTAAGATCTTCTACACCACCGTGCATCTCAAACTCAAACATAGGGAAGATTGTCTCATGTCTTCCTGGTACAGGATTTGGTTCTGCTCTATAAGATGTAGATAGACAGAAAAATCCTGGTGCTTCTGGATTTGATAGTAGTTCATATTCCAACCACATCTGTCCTGTCTGTGGTAGTGGCCAAATATTATCTGCATAGTTGTATGTTGCTACTGTTTCTGGATCTTCACATGCAGCAAGTATACTTAAACGATTTTGAGTATGAACTTCAAGGAAACCTTTAGACAAAAAAAATGACCTCAATAGGTCAAGTGTCTTCGTATATTTTTTTGGATCAATCAGACTTGTCATTACTTTTTCACAAACTGATTTATTTATACAATAAAAAAGAGACCCGAAGGTCTCTTTTGAATTATGTATCCGAAGGATCACATTAGGTTTGCAACTTGTACACGTCTGTAGTACTTGTTGCTGTTGGCAGTAAGAGCACCAGAACCCTGTGTAAGACCCTGAGCAAATGGGTTTGATACCATTCCGTAACGAGTCTTGAATCCAATTTTGGGTTGGAATGTATTTGGGTTGATAGCTCTGACTTGCTGTAGAGGTACATATGGGCAATAGAATAATCCAGCGTCATATGGAGAAGAACCTTTGTAACCAGCAACATAGAAGTGCTTGTCAGCTACGTTAGCAGAGTAAGGATCAACATAAACCTTGATCTTACCGTTAAGAGTACCAACAAGTGTGCTTGCAGTATCATCAACACCAGTAAGAGCATTGTTGCCGTTAAGAGCAGGTGTGTAATCTAGAACACCAGCCATTCCAAGAGCAGAAGCCACATCAGCAGAGCAGATGAGGATGTTGCCCTTCCCACGACGAGTTTGCTGTCCGATAGCGTTAGCATCTCTTTCGATCTGGAAAAGTAGTCCCTTGAACTTCTCAACTGACCATCTACCATTTGAATCAACGTCTAGGTCGAAGATACCAGCATCAGCAGTATTGTTCTGAGCACCTTCTACAGCGTTAACGTAGATTGTACGAACAACTTCTCTGTTGATTTCAGCAAGGATCTCTGTAGAGAGAATGTTGCTTAACTCTTGCTCGGCATCTAGACCATGAATTGCTTTCAAGTCTTGAGCTAGTTCGATTGAGTACTCAGCCTTTAAAGCACGTGACTTCGCAGTAACTGTTACCTTCTCGATTGAGAAACCCATTTCTCTGAATGCTGTAGCAGCAGCAGAGTCATCTAAACCTTCAGCAGTGGTTGTTGCCATTCCAGTAGCATCACCTGTTACCTCATAGGTTCCAGCAGAACTATCGTTAAGAACAGCAGGGTTGTTACCTTCAGCGTCGTTGATAGCAGAAGATGAAGCAGTAGGATCATAGTCTGCAAGACGGTTACCAGCACCACCAGAGAATCCAGCGTTAGGCTCGTTGAAGAATGCTTCTCTGTAATCAGAGTCTGTAGCATCACGCATTGTGCCGTAGTTGGTTCTCATCGCAAAGATAAGTCCTGTTGGACCTGTCATTGGTTGAACACCAGCAATGTCATAAGCAATTAGCTTAGGCATTGAACGACGGATAAGACTGATTAGAACAGGGTCAAAACCAGCAACAGGACCTGTTGCAGTTGCGTCTGCACCGTATCCTCCTGTACCTACAGTTTGAAGGGTCTCATTCAAGATCTGTCCTTCTTCTGCTTGTGCTTTCTCTTGGTTTTCAAGAAGTTGGGCTACAACACCTTTCTTATAAGTATCCTCGATCTCTGGAAGAGCATCGTGATTAAGAACAGGGGCCCACTTTTCTTGGAGTTGTTTAATGTTAGACATTAGTTTTAATTTCCTTAAAGTGATTTATTATTTGGACCAACGTGATAGAGCATCAACGTATCTAGACATTGTGCCACTCTCGTTGTTTTCTACCAAAGGTGCAGATGCTTCTTCAGTGGGTTCAACTACAGTTTCTGCAGTCTCAGCCTTCCTAGTGAAGTATGATTCCTTGATAGTTTCGACTTTGTTTTTAAAGTCAGCTTCATTTTCAAACTCAACCCCTTCTGCCAATGAAACAAGCTTCTCCTTTTGAGTTTCAGCAAGTCCAGTAGCACATTCGTTCACGATTTCCATTCTAGTATACTCACCAATCCTCTTATTCAATGAGACATTGGTGTCGATTTGTTCGTTGAGCTTTTTCTCCATATCATTTATCTCTTCAGCCATGCCATCAAGCAGGTTGAATTTTTCTTCGGGTACAGTAAAGTTCTGTTCCACGAATAACTTTTTGAGCCCTTCGGTAAATGCTTCTGCCATCTCCACTCTGATACCATGCTCAACAGCAAGTGAGTTTTCCTCTAACCATTGCTTTGCAGCATAAGAGATGTAGTCATCAACCTTCTCGGCCAATTCTGTTTTAACCTTTTCGACTTCTTCAGTCAAGGCAGATTCATAAGCCTCTTGAAGAGTTTTAGTCTCTTCGTTAACTCTTTGAGTAACAACTGCCTCAAAGATTGTCTTCGCTTTTACTCGGAAGTCTTCTGAGAGTTCTTCACCAGCGACAAGAGCGTCAACATCTTCACTAAAGTCGTACTTGGCTTCTTCAGTGTTTGGCTCTTCTTGGATTGTTTCCCCATCTTTTTCTTCCGAATCGAAGATTTTACCAGACAAACCAGCACTTACGTTACCAGTACCTGCGTCAGAAGGTTTCGTCTTAATTGACTTATCTCCTTCAACAGAAGTAGATCCAGCAGCAGATGCACCAAGGTTCTTCGTACCCTTAGCACCTTCTTCTGATTTACTATCAGAACCACCTATAGCATTAAAATTACCCCCAGAAGTATCGATCTTTTCTCCTGCGGTTGCGCCCTTTTTGATTGCTGTAGAACCAGTAGCTGCGTCTTCGGTCACTTTCTCCATTGAATCTAGCTCTTTAGTAGAGGTCTCAGACATTTGTTTAAACTCCGTCGTATTAGCGTTTGTCTATGTTTATTTATAAATTACAAACTTCTTAAAAACTTATCAAATGCGGAAACCTTCCGTTCTTGAATGTTTATAAGAGTTGCTTCATCAATTTCTTGCTTTATTTGAGCAACAGCAGACTCTTTAAGTATGCCATTATCCCAAACCCATTCTTTTCCTTCCATAATTCCATCAACAAAAGCATCTGGTGCTGATGGATCTGCTACTATATCAGCAGCAGTTGCAAGCATAAAGTCATCTTGTACTATATTACAGTTACCTTCTTTGCGAAGAGAACCCATACCACGAGATGAAACTCCAAGTTTTACACCTTCATCAAGAAGGTTCTTGGCAATGTTGCCCATAGGCGTATCAAGAATCTTTGCACGTCCAATAAAATTATTACCTTCTGCTCTAAGAGATTCTATCTTATGAGAAACTTTATCCAAATTGATGGAAGGTCCATCTGGATGTCCTAACTCACCGAGAGCACGACCCTTACGGATATAACTCTCATCATATTTAGCAACTTCTCTTTCGAGAGTTTTGAATGGATACTTGCGACCATTCTTATTTTCTATCTCAGACTGTAGAAAAACTCCTTCAATAAAGTGTGACCTTTTACCTTCCTTCTCCTCAGAAAGAAAGTTAACTTCGGTTATTTCTTCAGCTATTAGTCTCATCTGTTGGTTCCTCTATAGGTTCGATAGAATCAACCACCGCAGTATTTGGTGGTAGTGGGTCAGGAACTTCTTCCTGTTCTGCTTCTTGATTTGCTATTTCACCTGCAGTAGGTGCAACCTCTGGTGGTTCTTGACCATCAAAAGTCTTATCAGCAATATCATCAGCTGCAGCTTGTCCTGTATCACCGAGGTCGAAACCCCAATCCTTAGCAAACTCAAGCTTCTTTGCTTGAATTGCATCATAGGAAGCTGCGGTCAAAGCATCATTAGTTGTCTCTATTGCCTTTGATTTCTCATCAGCAAAGATGCTATTCACAATAGATTGTGCTATTTCACTGGGCATAATAACTCCACTTTCTTATTTATTTATCTAAAATTCACCTTTGCGCTGATCAGCAGGTGTAACTACGGAAGATGTGTCGGGTGCAAGAGCACCATCTGGTGTAACAGCACCACCTCCAGCAGCAGGATCACCACCTTGCATCATCTCCATTTCCATTGCAGGGTCAGCGATTAGACCATCTGCCATCTCCTTTTCAATCTGTTTATCAATCTCCTTAATCTCAACATCAGTCTGTTTAAGAACCTGACGACGGATATAGTCTAAAGAGAAGTACTTACCAACATAAGGATCCATTGCATTAACTTCATTGATCCTTTCGTTACGGATTTCAATCTCCTTGAGTTCGGTGAAGTAGTTATCAGCAATGTAATCAAACTGAATATGCTCTTTCATCTCTTCCCATTCTTCAATGGAAATAATACCCTTTAAAACTAATTGTGTTTTAAGAAGATCTACAAATAATTCAGAGAATCTCTTACGCAATCTTGCAACAAACTTCTGGAACTTAACCTCATCTCTTGTGATCTCAGCAGCACGACCAATGTTAAATGTAGTCTCTGTCTCTAATCTTGAGTTAGGAACGTTTAGTGATTTGTATAGTTTCTTCTGGAAGTACTTAACGTCTTCTAGTTCTCCAAGGTTCTGACCACCAGGTAATGTAGTAATTTCAGTTCCTCTTCCACCTTCTCTTCTAGGTAACCAGAAGTCTTCCAACATGGACATGAACTTCTTGTCATCCTTTATCTCACCAGTGTTTGCATCGTATACAAGTTTATTCCTGTAACGACCCATTACCTCACGTAGATATTGTTCCGCTTTATTCTTAGGAAGGTTACCTACATCGATATAGAAAATTCTTCTTTCTGGTGCTCTTGATAATCTGTAGATAACAAGAGAGTCTTCAATCATTCTTAACTGATTGACTGCCTTAATTGCCTTATGCAAATGAGACAAGACCATATTCTTATTAAGATCCTGAATACCAGAGTGACAATATGTCACGGAATCAGGAGCAATCTTCATACCCTGATTAGTGCTATTCTTCAATCCTTTTGGATTGTATAGATAATAATTTGCTGCCTTCTGTGTGAGTTGAGTATTAAGATCTACACCTCTCAATTCAGCAGGTTTCTTTTCCTCATACTCAGTAACTTTACGAATCTTACGTGGATCAATATATCTAAGTTCGACCATTCCACCTCTAGGGTTTTTAGGATCGATTACCTTATGATAAAAAAGTCTCCCATCAACATACCATCGACGGAAGATTTCGTAAGATCTATTTTCAAAATCAAGAAGACGTAGGATTTCATCGAACTCCTCACGAATCAACTTCTTAATTTTTTCTGATTGTTTTAGATTTGATAACTCTACTGCGATAGGAACGTCATCAAAATTACCACAGATAGTTTCGTTAACTACATCATCAACTGCACTATCACATTCTGGTTGTAAAACCATCTGCCTATATCGGGTGATTAGTTCATACTCATTACGAATCGTACCATCAAAATCAACAGAATAACCATAGTAACCACCGCCTACGATAGGTTGTGATCCATCTAGACTATCCTTTTGAACAAAAGAAGGCCCCTTGGGAACCTTCTTTGCCCTCTCTAAACTAAATCCAAAGAGCTGCGACATTATTTAAAACTTATTGTTCCTACTCTATTTAGACGACTTCTAAAACCCCTAGCTGGCAACTGCCATTGGCTTCCAGTATTGGACTTGTAACTCTACAGTGAATTCTTCAACTGCGTCATTATTTCCAAAGTCCAGATCTATTGCAGCAATATTACTTGGGAATACCTGATAGAACTGATAAGATTTAATAACCTTATGTGATGTAGCATCACCACTTGTAGTACCAGTAGCAGTACCTTTTTCATTTCTAGATAATTGATGAACTTGCATATCAGCAAAGTAACCAATTGTACTACTAGTAGATCCTGAAGCAGCTGATCCTACAGCAACAGCAGTATAGTTCTCATCATACTCCTGTATCTTTTGCATCCATAATTCAAATGCAGTTCTCAACTTAAATCCACTATCATTCTGAATTGTTATAGTCCAAGGTTCAAATGTACGATCACCAGCAAGTTTTAAAACACGACCTCTAAATGGAACCTCAACAACACCTATCTGTGATGCTGGTAAATTTGCTGCTCGAACAACAAAATTTCCTAGTGTTTTCAATGCTGTAGCACTTTCCACACCAATGTCAGTAGGAAAATTTATATCAACTTGGAACAGATTCGGTCTTGCGAAGTCCGAATATACATTCGATTTGAATGTATCAATATTACCTCTTTGAGCCATGAGTAAATTCCTAACGTTAAAACCTTTCCTCTATATTTAGTATTTGATATTTTTTGACAAAAAAATAGCGGAGAAATCTCCGCTATTTGAATCCATCTCGAACTCGAAGTTATTTAGCTTGCAACCTCACTGAAGGAAACACCTGTACGTGTAGCAACAAATGTTAGTGTTATGAAGTTGATAGTACGTGTTGGCTTAACGTATACTTCTGCGTAGAACTCACCACGATCAACTGCATCAGGTGGGTTGTTACTCTCATCACACTTAACTAGGAAGTCAGTTACACCACGACGACCTTGTACATCTCTCATGTATGGTTCAACGATGTTAAGGAATAAACCTCTTTGTGCTTCATCGTTTTGCTCGAAGAGTTGTGACTTAGCAGCACCACCAATAACACGCTCGATTGTTAGGAATAAACGACGAACGTTAATTCTGTCGAATGCACTAGCAAATGATTGTGCGGTCTTATCACCGTAAAGAACTATTCCTTGTCCTGGGAATGCAACTATTGGGTTGATTCTTGAACTGTATAGTGTGTCACGCTGAGTCTTATTAGGTGTGTATGCAAGTTTGATTGCATTTCTTATTCCACCACGTTGGAAACCAGCAGGTGAGAACCAAGGTTCTGCAACCTCTGTAGTCTGTAAACAAAGTCCAGCAATGTCTCCGTTACATGGAACGTAACGATATACATCATTGTACTTATCATACATGTACTTGTAACCAGAATCAAATACAACGTAAGAAGAACTTGGAAGTTGATCAAAGAAATCAACAAGGTTGTTTGTTGCAGTAGTTGTATTACTTACACCAACAACGTTTGCTCTACGTGGAGAAACAAATAGCATGCAATCTCTACGCTCTTCAACAATGTTAACAAGTGCGGTTATCTTAGCAAGAGCAGCAGCATCATCAGAACCAGAAGGACCAGTAAGAATGAAGTCTATTGTTTGTGACTCAGGATCAGATACTAAATCATATGCTGATTGAACATCTGCACTACCTACAGTATAGTTAGATCCAGCAACTGTATAGTCAGCACCACTTGCTAAACGATAATACCATGTTGCATTATTCTTAGAACCAAGTGTTGTAACTCCAGCAGGATAATCTGTAGTACCACCAGAAGAACGTAGTAGGTTAAACTGACGTGCAGCATCCTGACCCCAATCTCCATCAGATGAAGTACCAGTTGCAGCAAATCCTGTTGCTTCGTGTGATCCCCAATAAATGTAACCAGACCTTTGTTTGATTACTGTTGGGTAGTAATTTGTTTCACCGACTGAAGTCTTAGCATCAGATGCTTTAGATAGACCAACAAATTTTTCAAGAATTGCTCCAGAAGTTCCTGTGATCTTACCATCAACATCAACTACAAGAACATGAATTTCATCATTTCTACCACCAGCAGCTGCTGCATACTGAGAAGTTCCAGGACGAACACCAGCATTAATCCACTTAAATCCAGGAAGATACTCACGCTCTGCGTACTCACCACGAACTGAATCTATTGCAATTGCAGTTGAGTTAGTATCTTGAATACTATCGGTAGCAACGAATTCGATGCTATCCTTATCTAAACCAATATATAAACGACGTTCGATAGTTGTATTGATTAGAGCAGTGTTAGTACCCTGTGTGATTACTTGATCATCAGCAAGAATACCTGTTACTCCACCACTAGGAAGACCAATTTCAAGTTTCTTATTAGCAGAGTCATAAGCAAGAACATCAACTGATTCTTGAGAACCACCAATGTTAATTGTAGTAGTAGCACCAGGTGTAAATGAACCAACAACAGTATCAACTGTTAATACTATACTATACTTAAATACTTTACCAGCAGCACCAGAAGCAGCACTTACAGCAGCATCTGCAACAAACTCATGCTCGTTACCTGAACCAGGAGCAGGGAGAACAGCAATCTGATCAGCACCAGCATCAGTTACAAATACACCAATCGAGTTACCTTTACTACCTGGAGTTCTTGCAGCAAATTCCCAACCGTTAGCGTTAGACTCGAAGTTTGCTTCATAATCATCAATATTTTTAATTAGCGGAGCAGTACCTGTATTAACACCATTCTTCAATGCAGTAGATGCAACCCTAATTGTTTTAAGAACACCACCGTATGCAAGATACTGTGAAGCAGTAAACCAATACTCAAAGTTAAAATCGTTAGGCTCTCCAAATACTTCTGCTAATGCTTTTTCAGACGAAATCTGAACTACCTCTTCAACAGGACCTAATTCAAATGGAGCTGCTAATACACCCACATTTGCTGTTGCTAGACTGGTGATAGTGGTCAGGTCTCTCTCCTGAACGACTATACCTGGCGATGATTGATTGGCTGCCATGTTTATAAACTCCGATTAAAATCCCGATAGCGGTTAACTAAGATTATTTATATTTTTGAATCCTTACCTAAAGTCTAACATATGCTGAACATCTCCATATTCCGCAATTTCCCATCTCTCTCCTTGAGCATCTACAATAACATCTTCCTCTTGCCCATCACTAATAAACCCAAATGGAGCCATGTCTTGTTCTATAGAATCTCTTTGATCCGCATATATTCTAGCCCTAACATCATTATCATGCATCTCTTTAAAGTACTCTTGCATGGCCATCCACGCAAACATTACCAGACACATAGCAAGGTCATCATGACATCCGTCTTCTGCTTGGAATGATTGACCTTTTTGAATGAATGTAGTTAGCTCTGCAATAGTATCATAATCCTTAATGATTAACTTATCATCTTCTATTAATGCTTTAAGGTTAGAACATCCAACTTGCTTAACAGCAGTACTCATCTTCACACCAAGTTGTGTCTTCTTACCTGAGAACCCTTGTCCTAATTGTTGCCCTGCTCTTCCTCTCATAGCAGCCATTAGTAGATTCTCATATTCCAAATCGTACTGAATGATGTCTGCTACCTGTCCTCCTATATCATTTACCTCACAAAGTATATAAGCATTATTATAATTCTTAGCTACATCAACTATAATATTGGGTAATATAATAGGTTTAATTTCATTGTTCTTATATCTTGCAACTAAAGTATACGGTAATGTAGTTGTATCCATGACACAAAACGCAGAGTAATCCCCACCAATACCACGTGATACATCAACAGTAACAATATAGTTATGATCTTCAATTGCCTGTTCATAAACTGCTAAACCTCTATTTTGTTTAATAGGATCTTCATAAGGCATTATCCTCAACTTACTTGGACTAATCAAAGTATCAACTGATCCTAAGAACTCACAATCAAACTCAACTCTAAACTGTTGTTCAGAAGTATTTCTAATAGTTTGTTCCTTCCACACTTCATCCCTACCAGGAACTTGAGACCAATGAACTTCTGTAGGAACATATTCATTTGCTTTACGCTCTGCATCATGCCAGAGTTTATAAAACATATTCATCCCATGAGGGGTAGAAATGATAATGACTTTTGTTTTTTTACCAGAAGATATAGTAGGATAAACCGAACTAAAGAATTGTTCTGCAATATGGTTTGGAACAAACGCAAACTCATCAAGGAAGATGATGTTAAATGACATACCTCGAACAGCAGATGCTGAAGTAGATGCAGCAAGAATCTTTGATCCATTCTCCAATTCTAGTGATCCTTTATTCCAACCAACAATACCTTGTTGCATCCACTTAGGAAGATTTTCATAGGAAAGTTGTAACCTTCCTAACATCTCTCTTGCAGTTGCTGCTTTGTTTGCAAGTATCGCTACATTAACATTATCATTAAAGAGTACATACCATAATAGATATGCTGTTACAATTGTAGATTTACCAGACTGTCTAGGTAGTTTAGCAATATTAAATCTATTTTCATGAAACCTTTGAACCATGTCTTCTTGAAAATCATACATGGTAAAAGGTATGATACCTTCATCAAGAGATACAATTCTAATATACTCTCTTATAAAGTATACAGGATCTTGAGAGCACCTAACAAACTCCTTAACATCTTCTGGACTAAAGTCATATGCGACATTAGCCTTCTTAAGATTAGGATTCCCTAGATAAATTTCTGCTTGCTTGCTCATATTCCTCTGTTGATATTAACCAGTCAGCATATAAACGTCTGCCTGTTCTACCTTTTGAATCTATGTATGTTTGATTAAGACTAGACCAATGTCCCAAACGTTCTCCTAATTTCACGTAGCTGCTCAAAATCTTTCTGTTTAGTGCCACCATCATATTCCCAAGCATATCCTTCCTCAATCATTTGTTCATTTAGTGAAATAGTAGATTCGCCAACATAGAGCCAACCAAGAAGCCTACCATACTTCCCAACGCCA
>MDTE01006456.1_pt1 | contig 13616 bp, 13 predicted proteins | sample 811231 | NCBI WGS metagenome assembly MDTE01 (sample SAMN05326651, study PRJNA326480) | marine metagenome | isolation source: seawater | place: Indian Ocean: Red Sea | collected 2010
CGGCAGTTGAACCGGCAGTTGAACCGGCAGTTGAACCGGCAGTTGAACCGGCAGTTGAACCGGCAGTTGAACCGGCAGTCGAACCGGCGGCAAAACGGGACCTCGTCAATCCGCTGCGTCCGGCGTTGCCGGCCGGTGGTTTCGATCAACCACCCGGTCGCTCGAACCGACGACCCGGAACTGTGAATCCTCAAGACGCGAAAGCTGCCAAGCCGATCGCGCCTCGCAAGATCAAGTTGCTGGTCAAGGAACGGACGTTCCAGGTCGAGGGTCCTGACAAGGCACTGCGTGTTTCCTACGACGACTTCGATCTGCTGAAAGTGCTCAACATGGAACCGGTGCCGCCCAACGCACCCGAACAAATGCCCGGCTGGCTCAAGCAACTCGATGGCAAGCGGATCCGCGTCCGTGGTTTCATGTATCCCACGTTCCAGGACCCCGTGGACGCCTTCGTGCTGGCCCGCGACAACCAGATCTGCTGCTTCGGCCGCAACCCAAAAATCTACGACCTGGTCCGGATCGCGTTGCGCAAGGGGATCACGTCGCCCTACATTCAGAACCGTCCATTCGACGTCGTGGGCCTGTTCCATATCGCCAAGAAGATCGAAGACGGTAAACTCTTGTATAGCATCGATGACGCGATCGTCGTCGATCGTTGAGGATTCTTCACTCGATACGACCAGGCCGCATCCGGTCCAACACGGCAAATCGGAGATTCGTGTCATGTCACTGAAGCGAACATTCTGCCCAACCCTCGCACTGACACTCCTGGTGCTTTCGGGACTTTTCGCATCACCACAAGCAGCCACCGCAGCCACACGGCACTGCCCGTTCTGCGCGGCTCCCTCGCTGACACTCTCCGAGCAACTCTCGCAGGCTGACGCCGCGGCACTGGTGATCTGGGCCGGGGCCAAGAAAGCCCGTGAGGTCAACGGAAAACGGCTCCCGTCAGAAACGACCTACGAGATCCGTGAAGTCGTCCGGAACGGACGTGGAGCCGTCAAGAAGGGTCAGCAGGTCCGCCTGTCCCGGTTCCGCACGGGCAAGAAGGGCGACATGTTCCTGCTGCTGGGCAGCAAGGCCACGCGAGTCGAGTGGGGCAGCCCCCTGCCGGTCACCGAAACCAGTTACCAGTACATCGTCCAGGCCCCCTCGCCGGAAACCGCCGCGACCAAACGGCTGGCCTACTTCATCAAGTTCCTGGAATACCCCGATCGACAGATCTCCGATGACGCCTACGCCGAGTTTGCCAACGCGCCTTACAAGGAAATCGCGGCTGTCAGCAAGTTGGTGCCCCGGGCCAAGGTCGCCCGCTGGATCGCCGACGCCGAGACGCCTCCCACGCGGATGGGTCTCTACGGGCTGCTGCTGGGACTCTCGGGCAACGAGAACGATGCCAAGCTGATGGAGCAGAAGATCTCGGCTCCGTCCGAGGAGTTCCGGTTGGGAATCGATGGCGTGATGTCCGGGTACCTGCTGCTGGCCGGAGAAAAGGGCTTGCCACTGATCGAACAACTCAAGCTCAAAAACCTCTACCTTGTCGACGCAAAAGGCCAGGTGCTGACCGATGCCAAGGGCCGCAAGAAACTTGTCCCGTTCAGTGAAACCTACGCCGCCATGCAAGCCCTGCGGTTCATGTGGAGCTACGCCGATGGACGCATCGCCAAGCCGCGATTGCGCCAATCGATGCGGATCCTGCTGGATCGTCCCGAGTTGGCCGATCTGGTGATCGCCGATCTCGCGCGCTGGAAGGACTGGAGCATCCAGGACCGGTTGATGACGATGTACCAGGACAAGGCCTTCAACGTCCCCGCAATCAAGCGGGCCGTCGTTCGTTACATGCTGGTCTGCACCAAGGACGTGCCCAAGAAAGGCACCGCCGGCCCGCTGCCCAAGCACGCCCAGTCCGCCATGAAACACCTCGCGTTGCTCAGGAAACGTGACCCCAAGACGGTCATGGACGCTGAACGTTTCTTCTTCCTCAAGTAGCACGCCGTCGAGACACCGCCCGGCCGATGACCGGCAATCTCGGCGGCCGACAGAAGGTCGTTTTCGATTCATGTTCGACCCCGATCCGATCCAACAGGCGCTGCGAGAATTCGAACTCGACGGCTGGCTGCTATACGACTTCCGCAACAGCAACGTGCTGGCACGACGCGTACTCGGACTCGATGGCGACCACGCCGGAAGCCGTCGCTGGGCCTGCTGCCTGCGAACCGACGGACCGCCACGGAAACTGGTGCACCGAATCGAAACCGGAGCACTGGATCGGATCCCTGGCGAGACCCGGGTCTACCTGGCGTGGCAGGAATTCGAAGCCGGGCTGGCGTGGCTGCTCGAGGGACTGGACACCGTCGCCACCGAATACGCGCCGCGCGCCGGCAACCCGTACGTGTCGCGAATCGATGCCGGCACGATCGAACTGGTCAACGAATCGGGATGCCAGGTCGTCTCCTCGGGTGACCTGGTACAACGGTTCGAAGCAACCTGGGACGAGAACCAGGCGGGAATGCACCGCGAGGCCGAGGCGATCACGACCTCCGCCTTCGGCGTGGCCTGGCGGGCGATCGCCGAGGCCACCCGGGACGGGGGCCAGGTCGAGGAGACCACCATTCAACAGGTGATCATGGATCACTACCGCGATCACAACGCTGTCACCTATCACCCCCCCATCGTGGCTCGCAACGAGCACGCGGGAAACCCGCATTACGAGACCGGTGCCGGGACCGACACCGCGATCCGCGAGGGCGACCTGGTGCTGATCGACCAGTGGTGCAAGGTCGACCGACCACACAGCGTCTACAGCGACCTGACCAGGATGGGCTTTGTCGGGACCGACGTCCCGGAGCGCTACTCCGAGGTGTTCGCAGTGGTCGCTGCCGCCCGTGACGCCGCGATTGACTGCGTCAAAAAAGCGTTCTCCGAAGACCGGCTGCTCCAGGGTTGGGAGGTGGACCAGGCCTGCAGGGATGTCATTGTCGAGGCCGGTTTCGGCGACGCCTACATCCACCGGACCGGACACAGTATCGGCCAGGAAGTGCACGGCAACGGGGCCAACATGGACAACCTGGAAACTCACGAACTCAGGCGGGTCATGAAAAACACCTGCTTCTCGATCGAACCGGGCATTTACCTGTCCGAATTCGGGATCCGCAGCGAGGTGAACGTGTTTGTCGACCGAGACGGTGCCGTCCACGTCACCGGGGGACCGTGCCAGACGGAAATCGTGCCGATTTTGGGACTGGACTGACCTGATCAGGTCGTGCGAGAGGTCAGCAGATGTCCGAGCCACTCGCGACCGAACCCGGCCCTGCCGACACACCGATCGACCACGAGACACTGCGTCACAACCACCACCGCAATGTGCTGATTCTCTGCACGACGGTCGTCATCCTCGCATTGACACTGCAAACCCGAACCGACCAACGAGTCGAGTTTGCCTGGTTGCCGGGAGTGCCGATGCCCGAAACATGTGCCAGTCGCAGCATTTTCGACATCGAGTGCCCCGGCTGTGGGCTGACCCGCAGTTTCATCGCGATAGCCGGGGGAAGTCTCTCGGCCGCTTTCCAACAGAACCGCATCGGTTGGCTGGTGGCCGCCGGGATGTTGATTCAATTTCCCTACCGGGCCTGGATGATGCTCCACATCAGGACCCGTGGCCTCCCCGAACCCGTCCCGGAGTGGGTGAAGCTTGTCTTTGTCTGGACCCTGATCGTGGCCCTGGTCGGCAACTGGCTACTGAAGATCCTGGGAATCTGACCCCGGGAGTCTGATCACTTCGCCGCGGCCCTGGCCTTGGCTTCCTCACCGCTGGACACCTTCGGATTCGGAGTGGCGTCACCGGTCTCGAGATTCAGGATCCAGCGGACGGCGTTCTCTGTCGACTTCAACACCACCTTGTTTGTCCAGGTGGAACCGTTGTGTCCGAGGTTCGAAACGTAGATCTTGCCCGCGCCCCAGTTGCGGCACCACGCCACCGGTACGTGGTATGGCCGTTTCGGATTGCACTTGGACATGTTCAGGCTCATCAACACTCGCACGTTCTTCGGCACCCAGTTGACATACTGGTAAATCTCGTCCTTGATCTGGAACTCCTTGCCGAACGGTTTCATCGCCGGGTGCGACGTGTCGTGCACACTGATCGTGACCGTGGTGCCCGCCCCCCACGGATGGCCGTTGAACGTCCCACCGGCAATCTCCTGGTACCACTTGTGGTCGGGATTCTTGGTGCGGTAGGTGTCGGTGGCCGAATGGAACCCGATGTAACCGTGTCCCTTGGTCTTCAACCACTTGTTGACAAAGTAATCGCGGTCCTTGTCGGCGATCGGCAACACACCGGTCGTGTAAAACATCACGACCTGGTACTTCTTCAGGTTCGCCGCAGTGAAGTCCGCCTGGCAGTCCTGGGTGCAGTCAACGGTGAACAACCTGGTCTGCTGGCCCAACTGGGTCATCGCGATTTCAGCCGGTGCCAACTTGTTTGCCCGACGATTGACCGAACCGTGACGAAATCCCTTGCTCTGGGTGACAAACAGGACCCGTGCCGGGTCGGCCGCCTGCAGCGACAGTCCGACCACGAACACGGTCGCCAGGCCGAGTCCACACCGCAACGCGCGCAATCGAGACATCTTCACCGTACCTCTCCCTCTGGTGGTCAGTTCGTGAGTTGTTTCAACGTCGCGGCGACAGCGTCACACGCCGTCAGATTGCCCCGGTTCCTCAGCAGCCGATTCCTCAGAATCGTAACTCGCCTCTTCCGTGGAATCGGTCACCGTGTTTGCCGTCGACTTGATGAAGTAAACGAAGATCAAAATGCCGACGACCACGACAAGAGCCAGGTAAGGCAGCAGCGACATCAACACCGCCTGGGCCCCCACCCCGTTGTCGCCACCTCCTCCCATTTTCACATCACCCTGCTGGAACTCTTTGCGGTCCATCGGACCGGAGGCCTCCCGTTCAGGATCAGGAGGAAACATTTGTGAACCAGGAGGCGGGACCTCGTCGCGACGACCTGTCTCATCCTGGGCCAACAACTGATCAGGGCCGGTTGCCACTACCAACAGTCCCACCAACAGCCACAGGCCGATCCGAATTGGGAACATCATCGAAGCCCTCCGTCTGAATTGAGACACGATTGAAAGCAACCGGACTCCCAGGATTTGTGAGCGATTCCTCGGACAGGCATTCTCACCAAGCGGTTGGTGATTGGCAAGAGGGCGTTTCACGACGAATCAGAACGGGTCGGTATGACCAGTGAATTCTCGAGATAGTGGTCGCCGACCGGGTAGTTGCGAAACTGGATCGAATAGGTTTTTTCGAACCACGCCTGGATGTCGTCCACGGCGTCAGGGTCATATTCGGGCGCGACGTGCAACGTGCGGCCCCGCGAGTCCTGAAGAATCTGTGCATCGTCAACGATCAGTTCACCCCGGCTGAACACATAGCGAGGCAGTTCGAACATCCGCTGGATATCGTCATCGGGGCTGTACAGTGTCACATCACCATCTGCTCCCGGCCCAAGATGGCCCTTGTGAGAGAGGCCAAGCATACGAGCCGGCGCGGCGCGGGTGATAATCGCGATCTCCCCCAGGGTGTATTCGCGATCAAGGTCCTTCAGCAGGCAACGGTCAGCCACCGCCGGCGGTGCCCCAGCCAGCACCTCCAGCCGCCGCTCACGGTCCATCAACAGCGAGATGATCTCGGGATACGCCTGGAAGGAGCCCCCATTGGGATGATCTGTGCTCATGGCAATCCGCCAGGGATCATCGACCAGCAGGTACCACTCGAGCCCGATGGCCCATTGCAAGGCGTGCACGAGGCTCTTTTGCTTGTAGACAATCGGCACGATCCCGCAGCCGGCCTCCATCTCGGTATCGCCGCTGAACCACTTGCGACCGGTGACCTGGTGCAGGTAGTAGCCCAGCGGTCCATCGCCGGTCATCGAGGTGGTGTTGGCAAACATCACCTGGCCGACGTCGACGGTCAGGTTGTCGTGCGTATTGACATACTCGGCCAATTCCTCCACCCGCGAACCAAATGTCGACTGGTCGTCGGGATCGCCGTCGTAGCTGTGGAACTGGATATGAGTCAGGTGTCCCCGGTGCCCCTCCAGCGACTTCATCGTCTCCATCGTGGTGGCATGGTTCCCCGGCAACCCGAGGTTGTTGCAGTGGATGTGCACCGGGTGAGGCAACCCGAGTTCGTGCACCGCACCGGCCACACCCTGGATGATCTGCCGGGGCGTCACCGCAAAGTGGTCCACCGTGTCGTCGATTCCCGTGGCGTTCCCGCCGCCGCTCTTCCAGATCTCCACTCCACCGGGATTGACCAGCTTGGCCGTGTAGCCCTTTGTCGCATTGAGCAACCACGCGATGTAGGCTTTCAGCAACCCCGGCTCGCCGTCGGCCAGTTGCTTCATCACGTAGTGGTTGTTGCCCATCAGGACATAAAACCCCTTGTCAATGACGGGGGTGTCAGCGAGTTCCTCGTGAGCATGCCGCGCTCCCAGGGGAGGAACGGCGGCGTCAAAGGCGGTGGTGTAGCCCAGGCCGGCGTAGAGGTATCCCGTCGCGAACGTGCTGGGAACGCTGCCGCCGGTGCCCGACCGGGTCAATCGCGTGCGGTGGACCGGATCGGCTTTCCGCTTGTCGTCGGGGATCATCTTCCGGGCGGTGTTGACCTTCGGCCCGGCAATATGGCAGTGCATGTCGATACCGCCGGGCATCACGACCAGGCCGGTCGCATCGATTGTCCGATCGGCCGAGGCATCCGGCTCGGCTGGAGTTTCCACCACCCTGCCATCAACGATCCAGATGTCACCAACCTGACCGTCGATCCCGTTGGCAGGATCGTAGATCGTCCCACCCGTGATCCGCAGCGAACTCATGCTGTCCCACCCGTTGACTGGCCAGCGACGGCCCCGGCAAGCTGGCGTTGCCGGATGCGGGACTCGATGCCCCTCAAGATCTCGAGATCGCTCTTGTAAGGCGATTCGAATGCGGGTCGCAGCGGGATGGGCACGTCATCCATTCGGTACACCGTCCCGGAGGTATTGATCCCGTAGGTCGAGGTCGTGAAGGCGACCGCGGCGGTGCGGGCGGTGTCGGACAGCTTCGGGTCGAGAACCACGCTGGGAATGCCCTGGAGGTGATCGCGGGCGGGCTGAGAAAAATTCGACATCGGATCGCTGGCAATAATCAGGGCGGCGTCGGCCTCGCCCCGGGCCAGCACATCCGACGCGGTGAATTCACCCGGGTTGAACCGGGGGAAGCCACCTCCCAGGTGGACCCCGAACGGGTAACCCGTCGACCAACTGACGACATTGTCAGCCCCGGTCACGTTGCCATGCCCTCGCATCGGCTTGGCGTTCCAACGGGTGTGCTTGTTCATGTCACGCGCCAGAGCGAGAACCGCTTCGCTGTTGAAATGCTTGCCACGGGTCATCGTCAGGCCCATGCCAAAGAGAATCACACCGAACTTGGCTCGTTTCATTCCCTCCATCACTTCTTCGAGCGTGTCGAGCGAAATCCCGGTCGTCTCTTCGATTGTCGCGGCGTCCAGTTCCAGGCCGTTGGCCAGGGCACGCAATGCCCACGCCAGTTCAAAATCGCGACGAGGCTTGACCTGCAAGAAATGATCAGCCGCCTTGGCACTCTTGGTCTTGCGCACGTCGATCAGCACCGCGGTGCGATCCTTACGGCCGTTGGGAACAAATTCCCCCTTGGGCATCAGGCTGTACTTGGTGAAATGACGGGGATGGCTCTCGGCCGGATTCCCACCCCAGAAAATCAGGTAATCGGCACGATTCTTCACCTCGCCAAGCGAGCAGGTCACCTCGCCCACTCCCTGGAAGGCAATTCCCGAGGGGCCGTGACAGACGCTGGTGGTGGTGTCGACAATCCCGCCGATCCAATCGGTGATCGCCACGGCCACCCGCTGCGCCTCGGTCGTGGTGTCACTGAGACCATAGGTCAACGGAAAGCGAGCCGAGAGCAGGATATCAGCGGCCCGGTCCATCGCCTGCTCGTAACCGGCCGGCTGGCCATCGATCAACGCCTCGGGCCGGTCCTCAATGTGATGATTGAAGAACCAGGCCTTTCCGAGCACGCAGGCGTTTTTCGCCTTCGTGATCCGGTTGCCCTCGACGGTCAACTCCATGTCGTCACAGACACACCCACAAAACGTACAGGTCGCATCCTCGACCACCCGCAACTCGGGCGTCGGTTCCTGCGTGGCAGTCGATGATTCGATCGTGCTCATTGGCGTGTCGGTTTCTTCGAGGTCGTCGCTGGCTAACCCGGGGTCGTTTCCAGGAACACGTCCAGCCCCTTGCTGTCGGGCATTCCACAGCCCTGGGTGTCCCCGCCCATCAAACGACTCGATTTGTCTCCGTAACTGATAAACAACATCCCCGGCGGCAATTCGTCGCCACGGGCCGACTTGCACGGCACCGTGAATTCACCGACGTCATTGTAAACCCGCACGAGATCCCCATCGACCAGTTGCAGGCGTTGCATGTCCTCGGGAGCGACCTGCAACGTGCTGATCTCCTCAATGTATCCGTCGGTGTACTTGCCCTCGTTGAGGGTTGTACCCTGGCGACTGGTGCGACCGGGAATCAGGATGAAGGCTTCGGGCATGAAAGCAGGTGTCGAGTGAAGCGGGATGATTGGCCAATTCTCGCAACCACAGTCACCGAGGTCAATTCACGTCCGCCCGGGGCGATCAGTCCAATCCCAGTGCAGCTCGCCGCGTCCCGGAAACAAAACCCTCGGCCGTCCAACCGCGCAGCAGGTTGTAGGCCTCGACCTGGGCCGCCAATTGGATCGAGTCAATCCGGGCACCGGCGCTTCCCCCGTCAGCCAGAGATTCCTCGAAGAATCGCAGTGGCAGGGTGTCCTCGCTGGGATTCCAGCCCTGGCTGATGTTGTACACCTTCTTGGTCGTCACGATTCGATTGGCAATTTCCAGGAGTTCCTCGATCGTGATATCCCAACCGGTCACCGGTTTCAGCAGTTCGGCCATCCCGGCCAACCGGTCGGAAAACACGCCACGGAGAAACTTGCACAGGATCAAGGAATCCATCAGTACCGCCTCGTCCTCGACCCTCACGACCGGCTCGATCGTCTCGGGTCCCGCGTCGATCCGCTCAACGTCCGGCGAAAAGTCCACCTCGTAGGCACCCGACCGATTGTGGTCGGCTCCACGGGTGCCCACGGCAAATCCCAGTGCCATCGCCTGCAGCGCGCGGGGTTCGTAACCGGGAATCTCGAGCCCCTTCACGTGAGGTGCGAACTCGTGCGACCCACCGCCAATCCGTTCGGCAGCCGCCCGTGTCCCATCGGCCAGCATGTCACCCCAACCACGACGGTGGCCGATATCGGCGATCATGGCCAACAACGCCTCGCCCTCTCCAAACCGCAAACCGGGAATGTCAACCAGCCCCCGTTCGGCGCATTCCATGGCAAACGCGATGCTCGCGCCGGTGCTGATCGTGTCGATTCCCAACTCGTCGCAGAGGTGTGAGGCCGCCAGCACAACCTGCGGATCGGAAACCCCGCACAGCGGGCCGAGCGCGAAAAGATTCTCGTACTCCATCCGCACGCCCTGTCCACTCGAACTGTCTTCGGTCCCGGCGAGCGGAAAAATGTGTTCGCAACCGATCGTGCACGCGGCACAACTGGCGCGAGTTCGGTTGCGGTCGGCCTCGAGCGACTCGGGAGCCAGCCGGGAAGCCCCGTCGAACACGCCAGCCTGGAAGTTCCGGGTCGGCAGCGACCCGAGTCGATTGAACGTCAACAGGTTGTCGACGGTGCCCAGTTCACGGTACTTGGCCGTGGCGGCTCCGAGCGAGCGTTTAGACAGATCCTTGGAGATCTCCAGCAGGCGTTCCCCGTCGGCGTACTGGACCCGGCGGTCACCGGCGACAGCGACCGCCTTGAGTTGCTTGGCCCCCATGACCGCTCCCAGTCCACCTCGACCGGCGTGACGGGCATCGTGTGAAATCGTCGCGTAATGGACCAGCCGCTCACCGGCCGGCCCGATCGCCGCCACCTGGAAACCGTCGTCTCCAAGACGCCGCCGCACCCGTTGACTGGCCTCGCGACTGCCCAGGCCCCACTCCGACTCGGCGGATTCGAAACGCACACCCTCGGGAGTGACCACCAGCGTCGTGGGCTGACGGGCCTTCCCGACAATCACTATGGCATCGTGACCGCTTCTCTTACCGGCGATGGCAAAGTGCGACGACGAGAGAGAATCGTTGATCCGTCCCGTCAGAGGACTTTTGGCGAGAACGGCGAACTTGGCCGAGGTGGTCAGTGGACTTCCGACCAGTGGGCTGAAGACAAACACCAGGGGCGATTCAGCCGCCAGTGGATCAATCACGCCGGAGGTTTCGTGCCCCAGCACCCAGGCACCCAGCCCCGCTCCACCGATGAACCGTCGCAGCACGCCCTCTGGCCACTCGATCCGACGGCTCGTGCGATCGGTCAGATCGACGCGCAGATATCCACCGTGGTAACCGGGAACTGATTCCATAGCCCAATTGCAGACCGCCGGGCGACGAATTGCAACAACGCCGCTCATCCACCCGCGTCGGCAGCCAGCAACAAGACCTGGTCACCGGCCTGTACCGGAACGTCCGGATCGGTCGTGAAGCGGCAGGCGTTGATGTTGGCCAGGTATCCCTCCCGGGGTCGAGGACCGTCCAGGCACTCCTCGGCCAGACCCGGCAACTCCAACCCGACAGCCAGAAACACGTCACCCAGTCGGACCACCTCCTGGCCCCGACAAACGACGATCTGGGTCCGCCCCGCCCGCTGACGGGCAATCCCGAAGAACTCCACGATCACCCCGTCGAGTGTCCCGTCCGGCATCAGCAGATCCCCTCGAGCGCCGACACACCGATTTCCTCACGACTCAGCAACGGTTCCCCGTAGTGTCGGCCAATCGACCAGCCCCAGTAGCGTGCACAATCACGAATGTCGTCCAACACCGTCGGAAACTCCGTGCTCCGCCCTTCAATCACCTGGCTCTGGTAACAACTGACCGCCTTCATCTTGGCGTCGATACAGTCGCTGATATCAAAGACAAACGACGGCCGGGGATGAATACGCAGGTGGATGCTGAAGTAGTAATACAAACGCGGAGGCCAGAATCGCTCGCCAACCATTTCCGTCTTGCTCAGCTTGCTCCAGAAACGCGCGTCGTCGACCAGTTGACTGGCAGCAACATGATCCGGATGCGCGTCCTCCCAGTACGGTGCCAGGATGACCGCGGGACGCGTCAACCGGAACACCTCGGCCAACTGTTGTCGTGCCTGCAGGTCAGCCTGCAGGCTGCGATTGGGCAGTCCCAGGTTCCCCCGCCAGGTCACACCAAGCACCTCGGTTGCTGCAGCGGTTTCAGCGGCACGGCGTTCAACGGTTCCCCTCGGAGTGGGTTCACCGTTGGTCAACTCGAGCACGCCGACACGACGCCCGGCGGCGACCGAAGACAGGATCACCCCGCCCACGCTGATCTCAGCGTCATCGGGATGTGCCGCCACAACAAGCAGGTCCAGGGGCTCACCGCTGTCTACCGCTCCGGCGACATTCGAATCATCCGACATCATCAACCCTTCAAATCAGCCACGAGCCCGTCCACGCAAAATCGCTCTGGACGCTCAACCCGTTTTCAACAGAATACCGCCTCGCACAGGGGACGAGCGAGGATCAGATGACTTTCCAGCATACAACCGCCAACGTCTTTGTCCGTATCAGCTTCGGTTCGATGCTCGTGGTTTTGTTGGTGTGGAGCACCGGTTGCCAGTCGGCAATCGACTCGACCCGCGCTTCGACCAGGCAATTCACCCGACAATTCACTCCTTCGCCTCATGATTATCGCGATGCGACCGATGAGTCCGAGGACAAGTGGCAGGAGTTCACTCGCGAGGCCAAGGCGGCCCACGTGGCCGAAAAGGACCCCGATCCCTGGTACCGTCGCTGGTTCATGTCCGAGAAGGCGCGGCAGACGGAAAGCCATCTTGGGGTCGAATGAACCGGGCCGAGTTCACTCCTGTCCATCCCCGGTTCCATCGGAAAGAGCTCGCTCGACAGAGGCGAGCAGCACGTCCATGGTGAAGGGCTTGCGAAGATAATCGTGGACCCCCAGCATCTCGGCGTATGCCTTGTGTCGACCGCCCTCGTTGGCGGTGATCATGATCACCCGCGGCGGATGCTCGAGAGTCCGCAAGAACTCGAGCACCGGAAAGCCGCCCATCCGCGGCATCATCATGTCTGTGATGACAAGGCCCGGATCATTCTCCTCGACCAGCTTACGGCCCTCGATCCCGTTGATCGCATGCTCGACCGAGTAACCGGCCGATTCGAGCACCCCGACCAAGGTCGCGGCCGTCTCGCGGTCGTCTTCGATCAATACGATGGTCTTGGCAGTCTCGCTCACGCAACCATTGTGGCCACACGACTCGCCATTCTCAACGGCTGACACTTCTCGCTGGCACGGGTCTGTCGAACTCCCGATCGGTCGTAACGGTTCTCAGCCATTGTCACCCAGCGGGTAAAAGACCAGGCCGGAGAGAAGCTTGGGATAGAAAAACGTGCTTTTGGGAGGCATGGTCTCCAGTTTCGAGGCGATCGTCCGGACATGCTCCAGCGACGCCGGAGCAACCAGCACCGCCAGTGGCACCGCACCGCCCTCGACCGCCTCGTCCACCTCATCCAGCAGGTGCACGTACCGACACTCGACGTCACCGTCGGAATAGGCCTTGCTCAGAATCTCATCAACCAAAAGCGTGTGCAGGCGACTGACACCCAGCCCACGCCAGTCGTCACTGCGATCGACGGCCAGTTGGGACATCACGGTGGGATCCTTCAATCGGGCCAGCAACCACTGGTGGTCCGACGAGGTGCCCAGGGCCAGGGCCCCCTGGTCTCCGGTCGCCTCGATCTGTGTCCACGCCGCCCGGGCCGCCTCGCGGCCCTCACCCATCTCGCTGACCTCGAAATGCGCGCTGAGCAACTCTTTCAATCGCACGGCATCAAGTCCGTCGACCCCGCTGATCAGCCTGTGTGTGGGCAGGATCGCCAGCCCGGGATCGTTCATGGCCACCATCATCATCATCGTGTAGCCGGCAGCGTCCACCTGCGGATGAGCCCGACGGTAGTTGAGAGCCGTCTCGTAGCGATGATGACCGTCGGCGATAAAAACCGGCACGTCGGCCAACGCTCCACATGCGGCAGCAATCGCCTCGGCATCGTCAACCGCCCACAACCGGTGAATCACGCCATCATCATCAACGACCTCGTGGGCCGGCGTGTCGCTGCAAGCGGCATCCAGTGGCCCCTGCACGCTTGTGGCATCGGCAGGGTACAGGCCAAAGACCGGCGAGAGACAGGTGCGACCATGCTCCCACAGCGCCAGGCGGTCGGCCTTGGGACCGGGCATCGTTTGCTCGTGGGGAAACACACTGCCGGTGCCAAATTCTTCCAGTCGAATCCGTCCCAGGAAACCACGGCGGTCATAGGACACACCCTCCCAGGTGAACTGCTGGTGATAAACGTACAGCGAGGGAGCCTCATCACGAACCAGCACGCCGTCGGTTTGCCAACGATCCA
>MDTE01077657.1_pt1 | contig 13616 bp, 15 predicted proteins | sample 811231 | NCBI WGS metagenome assembly MDTE01 (sample SAMN05326651, study PRJNA326480) | marine metagenome | isolation source: seawater | place: Indian Ocean: Red Sea | collected 2010
AAGCTGCACCTGTTGCAGAGGCCACTGATAGCACAGAAGAAGCTGCACCTGTTGCAGAGGCCACTGATAGCACAGAAGAAGCTGCACCTGTTGCAGAGGCCACTGATAGCACAGAAGAAGCAAATGAAGAGAGCTCTTCGGATATAGATGCTGAAGAGTCTAAATGATGCTATTGATGGTTTTATCGTACTGTTGGGGTAAGTCTGCTTTTAGGTGTTCTTATGAGGCAGCGTAGAAGAGCTGAACGACAAAATATTTATGCTGAATCCAGATTATCAAAATCTGGAAATGAGAACTCAGAACAATTTAGGCAACGGCTATTAATTTGGTTTGGAGCAATCGTCGCTGTAAGTTTGATCCTCTGGCTTGCTTTAGGTACTTATTTCAGTAGCTTTAGGCCTCCACGCCAAACTGTTGCTGAAGTTGCTGGTCAGAACATTCAGTTAAGAGATTTAGTGCCTGCTTCTAGAATAATGGCTGCTGCGCTCGCAGCATCAGGCCAACAAAGTGCAATTTTCGAACCACGAGAATCTTTAGAGCTTTTGGTAGGAAATAAGGTGCTATCTCAATCTGTTCAAGAATTAGGCATCACACCACCTGCTACTATTGATGTTAATGCTGTTTTAGCGCGTGCATTTCAATCTGCTCGACTTGGTGAATCAAGTACAGACGGCTTGGGAGAATTGGGACAATCAAGATATTCAGAGTTTTTGTTGAACTTAGGAGTAAATGACACTGATTATAGGGAATATATCGCCGGTGATATTATGAGAAAATCAGTGAATGAATATTTCAAAGCCAAGGTTCCAGATGAGCAAGAAGCAGTTAACTTGAGTTGGATTGTTGCTTCAAGCTCTATAGATGCACAAAAAGCATGGACTCAAATAATTGAGGGCCAGCCTTTTGAAAAGGTTGCGTCTATATTCAATAAGGAAAATTATTATTCAAATGAAAATGGAAATCTAGGATGGGTTCCCAGAGGGGCATTCCCTGAATTTGATGCTCAGACCTTTGATGCTGAGAAGGGCCAAATCATAGGCCCAATCAATTCGTCTTTAGGGTTCGTGGTACTTCAGGTTAATGAACTACCTGCTAGTAAGCAAATAAGTGAAGAATTACACGATATGCTTGTTAGACGGCAGGCCGATGATTGGTTTACTCAGAAAACTTCAGATTTAATTTCATTTGTTGATTTTGACCAAAACGACGCTGATTGGTTAATCAGCAAATTACGGTAGTGTGGTTGTGATAAGGGAACGGAACATTGGCATTGGTCTTTTAGGCTTAGGTACTGTAGGTGCTGGGGTTGTTGAGATCCTCGCTCAAAAAAGTGCCAGCTATGAAAAAAACTTGGGCTTTTCAATTGAACTAATAAAAATTCTGGTCGCAGACTCTCACAAAACTAGGGACATTCAAACCAACGCAAAAATTACGACTGACTTTATCGACCTTATAGATGATCCAAGAATTGATTTAATTGTAGAGGCGATTGGCGGTGAGACTCCCGCGTTAGAGTACATAAGGAAAGCTATTGATTCTGGCAAACACGTAGTAACTGCAAATAAAGAAGTTATAGCGAAGTATGGCCCCGAATTAATTAAGCACGCAGTCGATAATGGAGTTGGTATAAGGTTTGAGGCTAGTGTCGGGGGAGGAATCCCCATATTGCGCCCATTGTCACGAGATTTATTGGCTAATGATTTTAATAAGATCACTACTATAATTAACGGCACTACTAACTACATGCTTACTCGGATGCGTCTTCAAAATGAAAATTATTCGGCTGCTTTAGAAAAATCCAAATCCCTTGGCTACGCAGAGCCAGATCCTACAGCGGATGTTGAGGGAATTGATGCTGCGTATAAACTTGCGATCCTTTCATCATTAGCTTTTAAAGTTCGCGTACGCTTCGAGGAAGTTTATGTCGAGGGAATTTCGAATTTAGATTTAGCTGACTTTGTTTACGCAAAAGAATTAGGATACGTGGTTAAACTGCTAGCTATTGCTGAAAAGTTCGACGATGGAATTCAAGTAAGAGTTCATCCTTCTTTTGTGCCTATGGAACACCCGTTAGCAAAAGTTAATGGTGTGCAAAATGCGATTCAGCTCAGCGGAGATTTGGTAGGATCAGTTATTCTTGAAGGCCCCGGAGCAGGTAAAAGCCCGACTGCATCCGCTATTATGGGAGACATATTTGAGACAGCTGAAGCAATTTTTGAGCAAAAAAAATTACCTCCTTATCCATTTGGGGGAAATGCTGCCAAGATTCAACATATAGATCTTCTTCACTCACAATATTACTTACGAATCAAAGTCAAAGATCAGCCAGGTGTAATGGCTGAAATTTCCCGAGCCCTAGGAGATCGGGATGTTAGCCTTGCCTCTGTGATTCAAAAAGATTTGGCTGTTTTGGATGGATCGACAGAAATAGTCGTTACAACGCATTCTGCACTTGAAGCTTCCGTTAGGGATGCTATTGCTTCAATTAGAACACAAGATGCCGTAATTGATGTTTTTAATTTAATCAGGATCGAAGAAGTGATCACATAGAGGTTTAGTTACTATGGGTGTCATAGATAGTTACGCGGATTATTTACCTGTAACTGAAAATACTCCCAAACTCAGTTTGGGAGAAGGAGGAACGCCATTGGTTCGTTCATCCTTTATTGGACCTCAGTTAGGGATACCTGATCTTTATTTTAAGTTAGAGGGTTGTAACCCTACAGGCTCATTCAAAGACAGAGGCATGGTGCTGGCGGTCGCAAAAGCGATAGAAAATGGCTACGGAAAGATTTTGTGTGCATCTACAGGTAATACAAGCGCTGCTGCTGCTGCTTATGCTGCATCAGCAGGTATAGAAAGTGTGGTTTTGGTGCCACGAGGAGATGTCTCTCAAGGTAAATTAAGCCAGGCTATTGCGTATGGTGCGAAGGTAATTGTTATAGATGGAAGATTTGATACAGCATTAAGCATCGCCCGAGAAATGGTTGATACTTTCAATATGTGTCTCGTTAATTCTGTTAATCCATACAGGCTTGAGGGCCAAAAAACCGCGTCATTTGAAATTGTTGATGAAATAGGGCTATCCCCTGACGAATTGTTTATACCAGTAGGCAATGCAGGAAACATCACTGCTTATTGGAAAGGTTTTAAAGAGTATGACGAGAAGAAACAAAAAGGTGTGCCCAGAATGATGGGATTTGAAGCTGCAGGAGCGGCTCCAATAGTGTTGGGGCGTACTGTGGAAAGCCCTGATACTATCGCATCTGCTATTAGGATAGGTAACCCTGCTAGTTGGGTAAGTGCGGAGCAAGCTCGTGATGAATCAAATGGTTTGATTGACACGGTTACTGATGAACAAATCATCGAATCGTGGAAGAAGCTTGCTCGGAGCGAAGGTATTTTTTGCGAACCTGCTTCTGCAGCCTCATTAGCTGGGCTATTAAAATTGGCAAATAATGGCATGGATTTTAGCGGTCATAGGGTAGTTTGCGTTATCACTGGTAATGGGCTTAAAGACCCTTCATTTGCTGCTGAAAACGCTGAATCAAAGCCTTTGAATGTAGCTGCAAATATAGATAGCGTTGCTGCAGCTTTGGGTATTTAATTATATCCATATCGGTGACATCATTTAGATGATAATTTCAGGAGTTATCGTTGGTTCACAGTTTCAAAAACCTAAACTTTGGTGAAAGTGAAAATGTATGGAACGATTTGCTTTCAAAAGCAGAGAGTTCAATATTTTTAACTCATAAATGGCAAAATATTTGGTGGAAAATTTTTGGAGGTTCATATGAATCAAAGATCATTTTACTGGAGAATTCTGAACATATTTTAGGAATAGCACCCATGATGCAGCGAGGTGCTACGCTTTCATTTATAGGTAACCCAGATTTATTTGATTACCACGATTTCATTATCAATCACAGTCAAGATTCTGATACTTTTTATGACGGCTTCATTAATGCTATTAAAAATGAGAATTGGACTACCTTAGATCTTTCTTCTATTAAGGAAAATTCACTGACTCTCGATTACCTCCCGGAAAGACTTCAGGGCATTGGGTGTACGGTTAATGTTGAAATTGAGGACGTAGTCCCTGGACTTAATTTACCTTCGGTTTGGGAAGAGTACTTAGGGAATTTGCGTAAGAAGGATCGTCATGAATTGAGAAGGAAGTTAAGGCGACTGGATTCTGCTGGTGAGTACAATTTGGTTACAACCACTAATGAAACCTTAGAAGGGGACATAGTTACATTTTTAGACATGATGGCAGAAAGTAAAGAAGACAAAAGGGATTTCATGGATCCGCAGAGGGTAATTTTTTTTCAAACAGTAATCTCAGAAATGCTCAATGAAGGCTTAGCGAAATTATTCTTTCTTGAAATTGAGTCAAGAAAAGTTGCCTCCGCATTATGTTTTGACCTTGGGGCGAGTAGGTTTTTGTATAACAGTGGATACAGAATTGAAGAATCACAATATAGTGTCAGTTTGCTGCTAAAAGCTCTTACAATTAATGACGCTATCGAAAAACAAATGGCCTATTACGACTTTTTGCGCGGTAATGAGCAATATAAGTTTCATCTAGGCGCTGAAGAAATTAATTTAATGAGATTGGTTGCCAGTCGATAACATGGAAACAATGGATCTACAAATTCAACCAATTCGTCGTATTGCATTTATTTCAATACATGGGTGTCCGTTAGTTGTCCCTGGAGAAGGGTCTGCGGGAGGAATGAATGTTTACTTAAATAAAATCGCACCATTGCTAGTAGATAGAGGCATTTGCGTAGATATTTTCACCAAGGCACATGAATCCCAAACATTGGAAAGAAATTACTTAAGGGAAAACCTACGAGTAATTCATGTTCCTGTTGAAGACCATGAGCTAGAAAAAGAAAAATTCCTACCCTCAATTCCATTTATTACTGAATGGATCAAATCCTTTGCAGAGCAAGAACAATTTGGTTACGATTTAGTGCATAGTCACTACTGGCTCTCAGGATTGGTAGGAGAGTCTATTGCTAAGTACTTCGCGATTCCCCATGCAATTACTTACCACACAATAGGCTTAGTTAAAGAATCACATTATGACTTTGAAGAACCAAATGAACGCAAGACTGCTGAGGCATCAATCTCTGAAACAGCAGATAAGATTATGGCTTTTACAGCAGAAGAAGCTGGCGATATTCAAAACCTTTTCAGCGTCCCTACAAAGAAAATTTCAATAGCACAAGGAGGAGTTGATTTAGGGCTTTTCCATCCTTCTGATCCAACTATAGTTCGTCGAGCATTGAGCCTAGGGGATGATCAGAAAATAATCCTCTACGTCGGAAGATTGGACCCGTTTAAAGGTCCCGATATTTTGCTCAAGTCTATTGCTGAAGTTCCTAGAGCCGTTTTAGTTATCGTTGGCGGAGCCAAAGACGATGACGGCAAGAAATGGCTACAAAAATTATCTGTGGATTTAGGTATTCAGGGTAAAGTCATTTTCCTTTCGGCTATGCCTCAAGAATTCCTACCATCATATTATTCAGCTGCAGATATACTGGCTATACCTTCTTACCACGAAAGCTTTGGACTAGTTGGCCTCGAAGCAATGGCTTGTGGAACACCAATAGTTGCAGCAAATGTAGGATCTTTAAGGACTTTAGTTGAAGATGGTGTGACTGGGTTTTTGATAAACGAACAAAAGCATTCAGCTTATACGCAAGCTTTTAATCGATTATTAAATGAGCAGAATCACAGCTTACATAGTATGCGGGAGGCTGCTATAAATTTCGCAGCTACAAAAGGATGGGAGCAGTCTGTTGACCAGCTGTTAACAGCATATTCAGAAATGATTATATTGAAAGGATCCAATCCCAAGGTTGTCAGTTGCGTAGCCTAATATCTTTCTGAAACCAATAAGACTCCCATTTTGGTACAAAACCTAAGCTCTTGTATAAATTTACAGCTGGGAGATTTTCAGAATCCACAGTGATATTAATGGGATTTGCTTTGCTGTTGATCAACCATTTCAATCCGGCTGCGGTAATTGCTCTACCTAACCCTTTGCCTTGGACTTTCGGGTTTACTCCAACCATCCCTATGGCTCCTGGCTCGCCTGAGAGTCCATGTTCAGACCAACAATAACCCACGATCTCACCATCAAGACTTTCGACTATATCTACATGATCTGGAGGAGGCAAATGCCTTTGTTTTATACGATACTTTACTTCTTCAGAGGTGTTCTTCTGGAAACCCCATGTACCTACAAATGCTAAATTCTGGACTCGAGTTAATTCCTCAATATCCGAATCCACCATATGTCGGATTTTATATTCTGCACTTAAGGAATAACTTAGATTGATTGAATTTCCTAGTGATAAATGAGTATGTGTCCGGACGTGTTCAAATCCCCTGCTCTTGCAGAATGCCATTGAGTGTTGCAAATTTCCAGGAATGTCCATCTGGAACCATGATTGACCTAAGCTATAAGAATGCGAAATGGCATGCTCTAAAAGAGCAGTTCCAATTTTCTGTCTTCGAAATTCAGGGTTAACTCCTCCACTTGCTATTGCCCTACCAGTATCCTTCTCCAAAATTAAGGAAATAAACCCTACTAAATCATCATCTAATACAGCAAAAAAAATATCCCTTTCAGGGAACTGCCAAGGGCCCGAAATTGAACGCTTTAAGTTTTGAATGTCATTCTTTGAATCAGTTAAAGGTTGCGCATTAATAGTACTAATCAACTTGTTATAATCTTCAAGGTCATCCCAGTTAAAAGAACGGATTGTAATTTTTTTCAACGTGAGGATCCTTTGATTTGACTAGCTTTAGATACCCAGGGTGGGTATCATACAGCTAGTTATGCCTTTCGCCCATATTGGAGACCAATGGAAACCTTTGAAGCACCAGATAAAGCACTGCTTGTAATTCCACACCCAGATGACGGTGAGTCTGGGTGCGGAGGTACAGTTTCTAAATGGATTGCCGAGGGTACCAAGGTTCTTTATGTAGTTTGCACGAACGGTGACAAAGGAACTTCTGATTTAGCAATGACTCGTGACCGTTTAGCAAAAATTAGGTACGAAGAACAACAAGAAGCTGTGAGAGCACTTGGCGTCCATGAATTGGTTTGGCTTGGTTATGGAGATGGTGAGCTGGAGGACAATTCAGAGTTTCGTGAGTTAATTGTTCGTGAGATTCGGCGTTTCAAACCGGACGTGGTATTAGCCATGGATCCTGTAAGAAACCTTAGTCATAGCCATAGGGATCACAGGAAATCTGGTCAGGTGGCGCTTGATGCATGTTTTCCCTATTCTCGAGACGTATTGCATTATGAAGACCAGATCAGAAAAGATGGACTTGAATCCCATAAAGTAAAGACTATTTTGCTTTGGGGCACTGAAAACCCAGACATTGCTATAGATATCGAGGATACGATTTCTAACAAACTTGAAGCATTGGCAAAGCACAAAAGCCAACTTTCCATGGCTAGAGATGATATGGATCAATTTGTAAAAAGCTGGGCTAAAAGAGCAGCAGAACGCGCTGAAGGAACAGGATACAAATATGCTGAAACATTCCGCAAGATCTCATTTAGGCTATAATTTTGCCGATGTTCCAACAAAGACACATTGCTAGATTGACACTGTTGTTCCACCAGAAAGATAATCGCCTGTAGTTTTTGCGGAGGTTCCTTAAATTGCCCGATAAACACACATCCTCTCCTATAGCATTTCTTGATGGTTCTTATATGCCATTGGGAGATGCAAGAGTCGGTATCATGACGCATGCACTTCATTACGGAACTGGTGCCTTTGAGGGAATTAGAGGCAACTGGAACGAAGATGAAGGTAAAACTTACATATTCAAATTAAGAGAACACTATGAAAGGATGCTAAGAGGAGCAAAGTTATTATTCATAGACATCCCTTATTCTATTGATGAACTTTGCGAAATCACTGTAGAGGTAATTCAAAGGAGCGGATTTACTGAAGATGTCTATATAAGGCCAATGGCTTATAAAGGCGAAGAAAAAGTAGCAAACCTCAACTTAAGAGCTCTTGGTGATAGTTTCTTTTGTTTAGCTGTCCCCTTTGGTCAATATATAGACAGCGATGGTGCCATCAGTTGCTGTATTGCGTCATATAGAAGAATTGATGACACAATGGTACCTCCTCGATTCAAGCTTGCGGGCCTTTACTTAAATTCAATTCTTGCCAAAACGGACGCACTTGCATCTGGATTTGATGAAGCGATTATGCTTAATCAAGATGGGCATGTTTGTGAAGGAACTGGAGAAAACATCTTTGTCGTACATGGGGACAAAATTGTGACTCCAACATTGGAAAGCAATGTACTACCCGGAATCACAAGGCAAACAGTTATTGATTTGGCAATCAACGAACTTGGTTTCGAAGTCCAAGAAAGACCTATTGATAGAAGCGAACTCATTGATGCAGATGAAGTTTTTTTGACTGGAACCGCTGCACATATTCAGGCTGTAGGATCTATAGACCATCGTTTGGTTGGTTCAGGATCTGTTGGTCATTTGACTAAAAATTTACAAGATTTATACTTCCCAATTGTTCGTGGGCAGAACCCCAAGTATTTACATTACTGCACTCCTGCAAGTTACTTAGGGGTAAAAAGAACATAAGTTTATGCTTGAGCCTTTTGCTTTTGACTATGCTCAGATGGTCTTTGTAGCCACGCTTGGAGTTATCCAGTTAGTTGCAGCTAGGAATAATTTGCTTGGGATATTACTCTTGCGCAACAATTTGCTTTTGACTCAATTTATAGCAGCTACCCTGATAGCAGGCTCTTTTGCTTGGTTCTTTTTTGGAGGAGAACCGCGGAATATACCTGACACCGGCCCTGGCTTGGAGGCAAATACCCAAACTATTGTTTTTGCTTCTTCAGCTTCTCTAGCAATAGCGCTAATTTTCTTCGTAAGTTCTATCTTGAATCATCGCTGGGGTTCAAATTATATGAAGATTTCTGGTTCTAATAAAAATGACAATGTTGACGGGATTTCTGTATTTCAAAAGACCACATTTTTTTGGGCCACAGTTAAATTCTTATTTAGACTTTGAGGGTAATTAATTGGATTCATGGATAGTCAAATTCCTTAATAACGGGGTAGATAGTTTCAAAATTCTAGATGAATTTATGAAATTAATGATGAGTGATTATTTAGTACCGGTTACGTGTTCCTTGGTGATGCTTGGGTTATGGTTTCATGGCCCAAAGCATGTACATAGGGAATTGAATCAAATCACAGTTTGTATAGCAGCTGGTGGAATTGGAACAGTGAATTTGCTGATCGCGATTTTGAATGCAATTTATTTCAGACCAAGGCCGTTTGAAGTACTGGAACTTAATTTATTGTTTTATTATCCAACCGATTCTTCTTTTCCATCGAATTTTGCAGGTGTTGGATTCGCTGTTGCAACAGCAGTTTTTTTAAGGCATAAAAAGCTAGGCATGTTTCTAGGTTTGATTACGTTGGTAGGCGCTGGCGGACGTGTATATGCAGGTGTTCACTACCCTAGTGACATTTTGGGTGGGGCTTTAGTTGGTGCTACAGCCTCACTTTTTGCTTATTTCGTTTCGAAGAAGATAGCTGTTATTTTGCAAATTTTTCTAAAACTCGCACGTAAAATACATTTTGCGTAATTTTAATTGCCGCCCTTTTTTATTTCATGTGGGTATAATTTAGTTTGGTGATAATTATGCCGAGAGTAGATGGTCGTGAAATAAATCAACTTCGCCAAGTTTCTATCGAACCGGGTTTCCTGGAATTTGCTGAAGGCTCTGCCTTGATCAAAGTAGGTCGCACAACCGTTGTCTGTTCAGCAACAATTGAGGAACGTGTACCTCAGTTTATTCGGGGCCAAGGGCGAGGTTGGATTACTGCTGAGTACAGCATGTTACCCCGTGCAACACTCTCTAGAACAGACCGATCTCGAAGTTCCTTAGGTGGTAGGACTATGGAAATTCAAAGATTGATAGGCCGGTCTTTACGTTCTGTTGTTCAGTCCCAATCTTTGGGCGAAAGAACAATTACTTTGGATTGTGACGTAATTCAAGCTGACGGTGGAACTCGCACGGCTGCTGTCACTGGAGCATATGTAGCTCTTTATCAGTCTTTAATTGGTCTTGTCAGGAAGAAAATTTTGCACCATGTTCCAATAGATTCAGCAATAGCTGCTACTAGTGTTGGCGTCGTTCAGGGAGAACTTCTTCTTGATTTATGCTATGAAGAAGACGCAAGTGCAGATGTAGATTTCAACGTAGTCATGTCAGACAAGGGTGAATTTGTTGAAATACAAGGAACTGGGGAAGACCATCCGTTTAGCCGAGATCAAATGAATAATCTCTTGACTCTTGCAGAAGGCGGCATAAAGCAATTAATTCACATCCAAAAGGAAGTTGTCAATAATTTGTGAGAGTGAGGGAATTTCTTATGAAAATATGGGTTGCCGTGCTCTTAGTTTCATGCTTTTTAACATTTACGATCGCTTGTGTTACTGAATCACAAAAAGATGAATCCTCTCAAATCAACCTAGATGAACCAGCCCCCCAAATCTTCCCGGATGTCGCCAGCGTTGTTGAAGCTGTAGCCCCTAGTGTAGTTCTAGTTAGAACGCGTCAGTCATTAACTGATCGATTTGGTCGAACCAATGAAGGTACCTCCAATGGTTCGGGCATTATATTTGATCAGGAGGGGTACATACTTACCAATAATCATGTCGTTCAAGAGGCTGAATCGGTCGATGTTGTACTGAGCAGCGGCCAGGAAGTTAATTCTAAAATTGTGGGAACGGACCCAAATACTGATTTAGCTGTATTGAAAATCAACCCGGCGGATGTCGAAAATTTGGTTGTGACTAAGCTTGGCGATTCGTCAAATGCAAGAATAGGAGAGTGGGTCATCGCAATCGGCAACCCACTTGGATATGCTGGATCAGTAACTGTTGGTGTGCTTAGCGCTAAGGATAGAACTTTGAAACTTCCTGATGCGCGGTTGCATGATTTGTTGCAGACAGATGCTGTAATTAACCCCGGAAATTCTGGAGGTCCATTACTAAATCTTCGAGGTGAAGTGATTGGAATAAATACTGCCGTAATACGCGGTACTTTGGCTAGCGGGAAGCAAGCTGAAGGCATTGGCTTGGCTGTAGCAAGTACTACTGCTATCCCAGTAGCGAACCAGATCATCCAGAACGGGAAAGTTCTATGGCCTAGGATTGGAGTAGGTATCGATGATGTAACTCCTGCCAATGCTGAAAAGTTAGGACTATCAGTGGATCAGGGTGTGCTTATATTGTCTTTGGCAAAAGATGGACCTGCGGAACAGGCAGGCTTAGAACCAAATGACGTGATAGTTGCCTTAGATGGAGAAACTATCACTAAATTTACGGAATTGCGGAGACTGATGCTGCAAAAGTACTCGATTGGAGATACAGTTACAATAAGTATACTTCGCGGGAATGATCAGTTAGACTTTAAGGTCGTTTTGGATGAACTTGTTTTTGAATAGTAGGAGTTTCGCATGATTTCTGATAAAGAATTACAGTTTATTAAAGACACACCCTTATACCGTCTAGCAACAGCTACCCCAGACGGAAGGCCTCATGTAGTTCCCATGACTACACGAATGGACGGAGATGCTATTGTCATAGGAGGTCTTGAATTTGATAAGTCTTACAAACGAAGACTTATTAATAAAAACGAGTGGGTGGCATGTGTTTGGGATACAAACTCAGAAGGAATTAAAGGTGTTGAAGTCCGAGGCAAGTTGAGTGCGACCGGAAAACTTTGGGATAGTAGTGAATATTTTATTTTAAATCCAACCAAAGTGTTTAGTTGGGGCATAGAAGAACCAGCAACCGAATCGTTCAAAGCAAAAATGAACTTTGACCTCGAGAATCGTGATCACGAACCTACTCGACGTTAGAAACTTCATGGCCATCTAAAATTGCTGCCTTTAACACCCTTGCTGGGCTTTATTAACTGAGCCTTGAAGGAGTTACTTTGGCTGTAGACGAGGCAAAGAAACCTAAAATTTTCTACGGTTGGTATATTGTTTTAGCTAGTGTCTTATCTAATGCATTGCTTTCTGGCATAGTTTGGGGCGGATTCGGCGCTTTTATAATTCCAATTGAAACCACATTTGGGTGGAGCAGATCTGCTATTTCAGGAGCGATGGCACTTCGCCAATTAGAATCAGGTATCCTGGCACCTTTCGTAGGATGGGTCGTCGATAAATTTGGGGGCAGATTGGTGATTATAGGAGGCGCTATCACTACAGGGTTGGGCTTGATGGCACTGGGATGGTTTAGCGTTGGCATAATCTCATTTTATTTTTTTTTCATAATCGTAGCTATAGGAACTTCAGGTGTCAGCCATGCAGTTACTTGGCCAGTCATAATAAGTCGCTGGTTTGATAGGAAGAAAGGCTTAGCTGTTGGAATTGCAGTTACGGGCCCTACAATTGGAACAACATTAATTATCCTGAATACAGCACTTGAGGATCGTTTTGGATGGAGGTCAGTTTTAGGTGTATATGGGATCGTAGTAATTTTATTTGTAGGCTTAATGGGCGTAATAGTCAGGGATCGACCTGAAGAGTTGGGCTTGAATCCTGATGGTGATATTAGCACCCATGAACAACTCGGATCTAACTCTCTTCAGTTGGATTCAGTAAATTCTAAGGGATTAACATTCCAAGAAACTATACGTACTTCCTCTTTCTGGCTGCTGGCAATCTATTTAGGGGGTATGTTTATAAGTAGTTCGGGTTTCTTAACGCATGAACATGTTTACTTTGTTGATGATCTAAAGTTTAACGCAAGGGATGCTGCTGTTATGGTCACTTTGACCTTTGCATTCAGCGCAATTGGAAGAGTAGGTTCTGGTTGGCTGATGGATCACATGGATTACCGAGTTGTGATGGCCGCAGCATCTCTCTTAATGTCCTTTAGTTTCCTTTATGCTCAGATATTTGAAATCACCAATTCATGGCTTGCGTTGCCGTTTATTCTTGGGTTTGGTATATCGTTTGGAAGCAATATTCCTATGAGAGCCGTTTTGGCTAGTATGATATTCGGTAATCGGGCTCTTGGATCAGTTATAGGCATACTTAATGGAGCCATAGTTGGAGCTGGTTTGATTGGACCCCTAATGCTTGGAATTATTTATGACTGGAAAGGTTCATATTCTATTGGTATCGTTATGATGCTTATTTTGTGTTTTTCCTTATCGCTAGTTCCGATGCTCATGAAATCACGCCAATCTTTATCAGCGGTGCAATTCGGTGAATGAGCCAAACGATAAGGGCATAGATCAATCAATATCTAATAAAAAAACGCCATTCAAGGTATTTTATGGATGGTATTTAGTTGCTGCGAGTATGTTTTCTAATGCTTTAGTTTCTGCTGTCTATTTTCAGGGTTTCTCTGCTTTTGTTATACCAATTGAGACAACTTTTGGTTGGAGTCGCTCTGTAATATCAGGCGCTGCTTCACTGCGTCAAGCTGAAGCAGGGCTTTTTGGTCCTCTTACGGGATTCCTGCTAGATAAGTATGGCGCTAGGAAAATAATTATTTTTGGAGCTTTAA
>MDTE01013275.1_pt1 | contig 13614 bp, 16 predicted proteins | sample 811231 | NCBI WGS metagenome assembly MDTE01 (sample SAMN05326651, study PRJNA326480) | marine metagenome | isolation source: seawater | place: Indian Ocean: Red Sea | collected 2010
GGAAATTCATTTAAAAAAATTTCAAATATATTTGACTATGCGTCAAAAATAGAAAATGGATCAAGTGTAAATATTTTTTTAAAATAAGAAAGTAAATGGATTTAATTAGTATTGTCATACCTTATTATAAGAAATCTGAGTTCATAGGAACAACTATACAGTCAATATTAAAACAAACTTATAAGAATTTTGAAATTATAATAGTTTATGATGATAATGATAAAAAAGATTTAAAATTAATTTATAATATAAAAAAAAAGGACAAACGTATACGAGTTATTATTAATAATAAAAATATAGGTGCAGGCAAGTCCAGAAATAAAGCTATACTTAAAGCAAGAGGAAACTATTTATCATTTATAGATGCAGACGACATATGGATGAAGAATAAGTTGAAAAATCAATTAAGATTTATGAAGTCAAAAAAAATTTTGATTTCACATACATCTTACAATATTATAAATGAAGCTAATAAAGTAATTGGAAAAAGAAACTCCAGAGATATTAAAAACTTTAAAAAATTACTTCTTTCATGCGATATTGGTTTATCGACTGTAATGATTAAAAAATCATTATTAAAAAATAATTTGAAATTTTCTGATACAAAAACAAAAGAAGACTTTGTTTTATGGTTAAAAATTGTTAGATCCGGAGTAAATATCTATTCATTAAAAAATTCATTAACTTCATGGAGAAAATTGAAGGGATCACTTTCCTCATCAACTTACCAAAAAATAGTCGATGGATTTCTTGTTTATAAGAAACATATGGGGTTTAATGTAATTATGTCTATATTTTATCTGTTTATGCTATCAATTAATTTTTTTCTAAAAAATAATATTAGCAAATGATTGAAATTTTTTTATATCTTCAAATTGTATTTATTTTAAATTTTATTATTAAAAAAAAAAATATTATTTTAAGTCATTCTGGATCATTTCATCAACAATTTGTAAATCAATCTATTCCTCTTACTGGAGGACTGTTTTTATCAATACCAATAATATTTTGTTTTTTATTTAAAAATGATATTTTATTGACATTTTATATATCAATTTTATTTTTGGGAATAACTTCAGATTTAAATATTTTGTCATCTCCAAGAAAAAGATTTTTAATTCAAATATTTATTATTTTTTTATTTGTTTTTTTAAATAAACTAGAAGTGTTACCTTCAAAAATTGAATTTATTGATAACGCTTTTAGCAATACTTATTGGAGCTACTTATTTACTATTTTTTGTATAGTTATACTAATTAATGGTTCAAATTTTATAGATGGTTTGAATGGTTTATTACTAGGATATTTTTTAATTATATTATTTATAATTTATAAATTAAATCTTACTGGTGCTCTTAATTTAGCTAGTATTGATAATAGTTTAGTATTAATTATCTCTTGTTTTTTCATTATATATTTTTTTAATTTGTTTAACCAACTTTTTTTGGGCGATAGTGGAGCCTACTCTATTAGCTTTATTATTGGTTATATTTTAATAGATATTTATAATTTTTATACACCGTCTATTTCACCTTATTTTATAATTTTATTAGTTTGGTACCCTTGTTTTGAAAATTTGTTTTCTATAATTAGAAAGTTATTTAAAAAAAAATCACCCTTCTCGCCAGACAATGAACATTTACATCAGTATCTGTATATTTTTATAAAAAATAAATTTAAAACAAAAAGTTTAACTTCAAATGTTTGCTCAGGATTAGTAATTAATTCTTTTAATTTTTTTGTTTTATATTTAAGTTCGACAAATATTAATCATACATATTTTCAATTAAAACTAATATTTTTTGTAGTTACTATTTATATATTAACTTATTTTTTTATCAGAAAAATTGTAAAAAAAAGTTAGTTTATTTATTGAAAAATAATCTCAGCATTGCAGAGAGTATTAGAAAGCCATCTTTAAATGCATTTACCTTTTTTTTTCCACCTATTCTTGCTCTTTCAAAAGATTTTGAAGTTGAGATATTATATTTTTTTTTGTGTACCTTGATAGGTAATTCAATACAAAATGAAAAATCTTTACTTTGAATGTTCAAATCTTTAAATACTTCTGTTACACCAACTACATAAGTATATAAAATATCTGTAATCTTTAGACCAAATAAAATATTTCCAAGTTTAGTAAAAAAAAAATTACCTATATATGTGATAAAAGTATCATCATCACTTCCACAATTTTTTTCGTATCTTGAAGCAAAAATAACTTTTGCAACATTATTTTCTAGCATTTCATACATTTTAGGAAGTTCATTTGGATTAAAGGATCCATCTGCATTAAATATAGAAAAGTATTTTGTTTTTACTTCATTTATACCTTGTATTAATGCAGCTCCATATCCACTTTCATTTTGAAATACATATTCACATTCAAAATCTTTTATAGAGTTTATTGTTTCAATATCACTTTTTTCTAAAACAACTATTTTTTTTATATTAAATTTTTCTAATTCTTCCAATACTTTTGGCAGCGATTCTTTTTCATTTTTTGCTGGAATTACTAGTGTTAAATGTTTCATATTTATTTATTTTACTTATATTTAGTAACAGAATTAAATTGAACAGAAGATTGTAAATAAAAAAAGTATAAAATTAATAAAAAAACAGGTTCTATGTTAAAAAGATTGCTTTTTTGATTATATTTTTGCATTTTTATCAACTAATTGTTATCACTAATCATTGTGACTGAACATATAATATTCTTAATTTATATTTTTTTATTTATTTTTTCTACAATCGGTCATGGAGTTATCTTCTCAAATCTTATAAGTAAAGAATTATTAAGTAAAAATATTGCATATCAAGGAATAATTGGTTTTTTTTCATTATCACTTATATCTTTAATTTCATCCTATTTTTTTGCGCATAACTATATTCACAATGCTATAATTCACACTGTTGGGATTATTGGATTTATTCTTTTCATAAAAAAAAATAAAAAAAATTTTGAAGATTTTAAAAATTTAATTATTTTAATCTTGATTTTTCTGATTGCTGCATATGTTTATAAAAATCATGATGATTTTCCATACTATCATTTAACGTATTCATTAAATCTGTCAGAGAATCGTTTTATTATCGGAACAGGAATTTTTAGTCATGGTTTTAGGACATTTTCAAGTATTTTTTACTACCATTCTATACTTTATATGCCTTTTATTAAATATTTCCTATTTCACATAGGTCCACTTTATATACTTATCTTCTTTAACTTTATTGTAATTAAAAATATTTTTGAAAATTACAAAAATAAACAGATTAATTTTTTATATTATTTCTCCTTGCTAAGTTTAATTTTTGTAAATATTGCTTTTTATAGAATAGGAGAACATGGAACAGATAGATCTGCCATGATTTTGTTATTATTAATTTTCTATTATTATTTTCAATTGCTTAATTTTGAAAAAAGTGAAGAAAAAATTTCAACTAATCTAAATTTTATTTTAATTTTGATTTTTTTAGCATCATCGATGAAAGCAATATACTATATGTACTTAATTCTAATTCCGGTAATTTTATTTAAAAAAAAATATTTTCAAAAATTTTTTAAAAAAAAAAAATATCCTAATAATTTTTATTTTATCACTAAGTTTTTTTGGAAATTTAACAACAAATTATTTTAATACTGGTTGTTTTTTGTATCCAGCGGAAAAAACTTGTATAGGAAAAGCAGAATGGTCTATACCAAGTAAAGAAGTAAAAAGAATGAACATTCATTATGAATGGTGGGCAAAAGCTGGTGGAGGGCCGGGATACAAATCAGAAATTAAACGAGAAATTTACATTAAAAATTTTGTTTGGTTAGAAAATTGGATTAAAAGACATTTTTTTAATAAAGTTTCTGACACCTTATTTGGTATTATATTAATTTGTTTAATTGTTTATTTATCGTTTAGAGGATTTTCAAAAAAAAAATGTTTAATAGAATTAACTCAATAGGATTATCATCCTATCTTTTCCCATTAATTTTCTTATTAGAGTGGTTTTTAAAACATCCTGCAATGAGGTATGGTGGATATGTATTGATAGCTTTGCCTTTCTTTATTTATACAAGTTCACTTTTAGAGAAATTTAATTTAAATAAGAAGAAAATTTATTCAACAACATTAGTGTTTTTGCTTATAGCCATTATAGTATTTGTTGGTAGAAATATAATTAGGCTAAATAAAGAATTTGATATTTACAAATATAATATTTTATCTAGTCCATATTTTTTTATAGAGAAAAATATTTCTGATACAATTATTGATTTAGGAAATTTTAAAGTATATTCGCCTCCTCCTGGAAAAATGTGTTGGTCTTCAAAAACACCTTGTTCTTATGCTAGAAACATAAAAGTAAAAGAATTTTTTGGTTTAAAAGTAGTTTATAGAGATGATTGGTAAAATTTATTTTAGTTTTGTAGAATTACTAATAGATTTAATTGATCGAAGTAATAAAAAAAAAGTTTTAAGGTTTTTTAAAGATAAGATTGATAATAAATTCGTAAATCTTATTGATATTGGGGCACACAAAGGTGAGACAATAGATTTGTTTATTAATAATTTTAATATTGAAAATATTTATGCTTTTGAACCGAATTATAAATTATTTAATAATTTAAAATTAAATAAAAAATATCAATCAAAAAAGATTAAATTATTTAATTTAGGAGTTGGTGAAGTTGCAGAAAAAAAAGAATTGAATATTTTTAAAGATAGCTCTTCATCAACTATAAATCAAATCAATGAAAATACAAAATATTTTAAAAGAAAAAAAAAAATTATGTTTTTTTTTTCAAAATCAGAGAATTTTTTAATAACAAAACAACCAATTCAAATTTGTAATCTTTCCGAATTTATAAATAATGAGTCAATAAATAAAATAGATATTTTAAAAATAGACACTGAAGGTTACGAGTTTAATATACTAAAAGGACTCACAAATTCTGAATTTAATAAAATAAGATGGATATATTTTGAACATCATTATGATCTAATGATTTTAAAAGGATATAAATTTAAAGATATCAATAACATATTAAAAATTAACGGATTTGTCCAAAAATTTAAAATAAAAATGAAATTTAGAAAAACTTTTGAATATATTTATGAAAGAATATAAAAATAAAAGAAAATATTATTATATAAAAATTTGATTTAATTATGAGAAAAAATAAAAAAGCTTTAATATTTGGTATAACAGGGCAAGATGGATCTTATTTAACCGAATTATTGTTAAAGAAAAAATATGAGGTACATGGAGTTATAAGAAGATCGTCTTCATTTAACACTGCAAGAATCGATCATTTATACCAAGACCCACATATAAGAAAACGTAAACTTATTTTGCATTATGGAGATATCACAGATTCTACTTCAGTCTCATCAATAATAAAAAAAATTTTACCTGATGAAATTTATAACTTAGCTGCACAATCGCATGTTGCAGTTTCATTTGAGATACCAGAATATACAACAAACGCTGATGCTCTTGGCTCGTTAAGAATTTTAGAATCAATAGTAAAAATAAATAAAAAAATTAAATATTATCAAGCGGGAAGCTCAGAAATGTTTGGCAAGGTTGTGCAATCTCCTCAAAATGAAAAAACCGCATTTTATCCTAGAAGCCCGTATGGTGTTGCTAAACTATATTCGCATTGGATAACTATTAATTATAGAGAGTCCTATAATTTATTTGCTTGTAATGGAATTCTATTTAACCATGAAAGTCCATTAAGAGGCGAAACATTTGTAACAAAAAAGGTTGTTAAAGGTTTGTGTAAAATTAAATACGGAAAACAAAAAAAATTATTTTTAGGCAATCTTTATGCAAAAAGAGACTGGGGACATGCAAAGGATTATGTAAAAGGTATGTGGAAAATATTACAACACAATAAACCTGAAGATTTTGTAATATGTACTGGAAAACAACATACGATAAAACAATTTATTAATATGGTAGCAAAACAATTAAAAATGAAGATTGTTTGGAAAGGCAAGGGTATAAATGAAAAAGCATATGATAAAAATAATAATTGTATTATCGAATGTAATAAAAAATATTTTAGACCTGCTGAAGTAGACACATTAAAAGGCGATTATTCAAAGGCGAGGAAAATTTTAAAATGGAAACCAGAAAGAGATATTAATTATCTTATTAAAGATATGATTTCTTGTGAATTAAACGAACTTTTAAAATTAAAATGATTACAAAAAAATCAAAAATTTTTGTTGCTGGTCACAATGGAATGGTTGGGTCTGCAATTTTAAGAAAGTTAAAAGAGAAAAAGTATTCGAAGGTTTATTATATAAATAGAAAAAAACTAGATTTAAGAAATCAGTCAAAAGTTTATAAATATCTAAAAACATTAAAACCAGACGCTGTGATTATAGCAGCTGCAAAAGTAGGAGGCATAAATGCTAACAACTCTTTAAGAGCTGAATTTATATTTGATAATTTATGTATACAAAATAATTTGATTGATGGTAGTTTTAAATCTGGAGTTAAAAATCTAATATTTCTGGGTTCGAGTTGCGTATATCCTAAGAACTGTAAAAATCCTATAAAAGAAAAATATCTATTATCTAACTATTTAGAAAAAACGAATGAGCCTTATGCAATTGCAAAAATAGCAGGTATAAATCTATGTGAAAGTTATAATCAACAGTATGGGCTAAATTATAAATCTTTGATGCCTTGTAATTCATATGGAATAAATGATAATTATGATTTGCAAACTTCACATTTTTTGCCAGCTCTTATAAGAAAAATTGTAGACTCAATAAAAAAAAATAAAGATTATATAAAGATATGGGGAAGTGGAAAACCTTTGAGAGAAGTAATATTTTGTGACGATATTGCAGATGCATGTATATTTTTTTTAAATAAAAAAACCAAGGAATCAATAATTAATATTGGCACTGGTATTGAGAAATCAATAACTCAGTATGCTAAATTTATTATGCGACATCTAAGAGTAAAATTTAATATTATTTATGAAAAAAATAAATTAGAGGGTACTTATCGTAAACTTTTAGACACTTCGCTGGCCAAAAAGTATGGCTGGAAGCATAAGACTTTATTAGATAAGGGTTTATCAATTACTATAAATGACTATTTAGAAAAAGAAATACTTAAGAATAAAACTCTTTTACAATAAACATAAAAAAATATTAAACAATTGACTTTTTTTAATTTCATTTATATACGTTCTAAGCCTGGTGATTATTGCGAGAGTGTAATACCCGATCCCATTCCGAACTCGGAAGTCAAGCCTTTCTGCGCCGATGGTACTTTGTCTTAAGACATGGAAGAGTAGGACATTGCCAGGCTGAATCATTTTCATGAAAAATATAATAATAGTTACTGGTGGGGCCGGATTTGTAGGCTCTAACCTGATTGAATTTTTTTTAAAAAAAACAAAATATAAATTAATTAGCTTAGATAATTATTCAAGTGGTTTTAAAAAAAACCATGTAAAAAATAAAAGAATTAAATATATTCATGGTGATACAAAAAATATAAAAAAAATTTTAAATAGATATAAAAATCATATAAATTCAATATTTCATTTTGGTGAATTTGCCAGAATATATCAAAGTTTTAAAAAATTTAATCAATGCTACGAATCTAATTCAATAGGCACAAAAGAAGTATTCAAATTTTGTTTAGATAATAAAATAAAATTAATCTATTCAGCAACATCTGCAAGCTTAGGTAACCATGGTGCTGATAAAAATCTTTCACCTTATGCATTTACAAAGTCAAAAAATTTAGAACTTTTAAATAACTTAAAGTCTTGGTTTGGTTTTAAATATGAGGTCGTATATTTTTATAATGTATATGGACCCAAACAAATTTGCAGAGGAGATATGGCAACAGTGATTGGTATATTTGAAGAACAATATAAAAAAGGTTTACCTTTGACTGTTGTTAAACCAGGGTCTCAAACAAGACGTTTTACTCATATATATGACACTATTAAAATTTGCTTTGAGGCGTGGAAAACTCACAAATGTAGACATTATTCTATATCAAATAAAAAAAGCTATTCGATAAAGCAAGTTGCTAATTTTTTTAAATCTAAGATAACCTATTTACCTGTAAGAAAAGGGGAAAGATATGCTTCAGCATTAACCAATATTTCTTTTTCAAACAAAGTTTATAAAAAATTTGGAAAAATATATTTGAAAGATTACATAAATTCCTTTATTAAGTCACAAAAAAATTAAGTTATGAAAATTGCGAGCTCATTAAAATCTATAAAAAAAAGAGATCTTAACTCGAAATTAGTTAGAAGAAGAGGCAGAGTTTATATAATAAATAAAAAAAATCCAAAATTTAAAGCTAGGCAAAAATAGTTATAGATATAGATAATGAAAATCACAGAAAAACTTGGAAAGTCTTTTCTAAGCTTATCTTGCTATCAATATTTTTTTTATAGAAGTCAAAACAAATGATTGTTGGATCGGTATCAGAAGACAAAAATTTAGACCAAAGGATAGCAATCACTCCTGAAGTAGTGAAAAAATATAAATCTTTAGGTTTAGAGGTTTGTCTTAAAAAAGGCTATGGACAGCATATAGGAATTAGTGATGATGAATTTATTAAAGAAGGTATAAAATTAGAAGAAAGTGATGAAAATGTAATTTCCAAATCAAACCTTATACTACAATTAAATATATTAAATGATGAAAATTTAAATAAATTAAAAGAAAATCAAACTTTAATTGGAATTTTAAATCCCTATTCAAACGGTGATAAACTAAAAAAATTAAAAAATAAAAACATAAACTGTTTTTCCCTTGATTTATTGCCTAGGATTACAAGAGCTCAATCAATGGATATTTTATCATCCCAAGCTAATTTGGCAGGGTATAAAGCTGTTGTTGATAGTTTTTCTTATTTTAAGAAAGCAATTCCTATGATGATTACTGCAGCGGGAACAATACCGGCAGCAAAAGTTTTGGTGGTCGGAGCCGGAGTTGCTGGACTTCAGGCTATAGCAACAGCAAAAAGAATGGGTGCCATGGTTTTTGCTACAGATGTTAGAACTGCTTCCAAAGAACAAGTAGAAAGCTTAGGCGGAAAATTTTTAGTAGTAGAAAATTCTGAGAATTTAGAGACAGAAGGTGGGTATGCTAAAGAAACCTCAGATGAATTTAAAAAAAAACAAGAAGAATTATTAAAAAAAACTTTGGAAAAAATTGATATTGTGATTTGTACCGCTTTAATACCTGGAAAAAAAGCTCCAAAAATTATTAAAAAAGATATGATTGATGTTATGCAAAGTGGATCAATAATTTATGATTTAGCAGCGCCCCAAGGAGGGAATTCAGAACTTACAAAAATTGATCAAATTATAGATTATAGAGGTGTTAAAATTTTAGGTGAAAAAAATATATTAAATAAACTTCCTTCGTCTTCATCTAATTTATATGCAAAAAATATATATAACTTTGTTAATAATTTATATGATAAAGAGAAAAAAAATATTAATATTAACCTTGAAGATGAAATTATCGAAAAAACTATATTAAAATAATTATGGAAATAGATCCTTTTATATTTAGGTTAAGTATATTTATTTTATCAATATTTGTGGGTTATTATGTTGTTTGGAGCGTCACCCCATCTTTGCATACCCCATTAATGTCAGTAACTAATGCTATTTCCTCTGTTATAATCGTTGGAGCTATTATTGCTGCATTGGTTGGACAAACAGATGAAGTTTTTGAAACTTCAAAGATTTTTGGTTTTTTAGCTATATTATTGGCAGCAGTGAATATTTTTGGTGGTTTTTTAGTAACACAAAGAATGCTGCAAATGTATAAAAAGAAAAAGAAATAATGTCAGCAAATTTATCAGCAATTTTTTATTTAATTTCAGGAATACTTTTTATATTAGCACTTAGAGGGCTTTCGTCACCAGAAACATCAAGACAAGGAAATTATTTTGGAATTATAGGAATGTTAATTGCAATTGTTGTTACTTTTTTATCAATAGATAACTTTGGTATAGGCTTTGTATATGTATTAGTATTTTTGCTAATTGGTGGAGCAATTGGAACTTTTATATCATTTAGAATTCCAATGACAGCTATGCCTGAACTTGTTGCAGGCTTTCACAGCCTTGTTGGTTTAGCAGCTGTTTTTGTTGCAATTTCTGCATTTTTAAAGCCTGAAGCATTTAATTTAGGTTTCGTTGGAAACATTAAACTTGCAAGCTTAATTGAGATGTCATTGGGAGCTGCTATTGGAGCTATAACTTTTTCTGGTTCAGTAATTGCATTTCTTAAGTTGAGAGGAATAATGTCCGGTGCACCAATAACTTTCAAGGGTCAGCACTTAATAAACCTATTATTAGGACTAACAATAATTTTATTAATATTTTATTTAAGCATAACTCAATTATCTGAAATATTTTGGACGATATTGTTGGTTTCTTTTATTATTGGTGTATTGTTAATCATTCCAATTGGAGGAGCTGACATGCCAGTTGTAATTTCAATGCTAAACTCATACTCTGGCTGGGCTGCGGCAGGAATTGGTTTTACTTTAGAAAATATTGCATTAATCATAACCGGAGCTTTAGTTGGATCATCTGGAGCTATTCTTTCATATATAATGTGTAAAGGAATGAATAGATCTTTTTTTAATGTGATATTAGGAGGTTGGGGAGCGACAGAATCAACTTCATCACAAACTAAAGAACATAAACCAGTAAAAAGTGGAAATGCAGATGATGCAGCTTTTTTGATGAAAAATGCATCATCCGTTATAATTGTTCCAGGATATGGAATGGCAGTTGCACAAGCACAACATGCACTTAGAGAAATGGTCGATACATTAAAAAAAAATGGAGTAAACGTATCATATGCTATACATCCAGTAGCTGGAAGGATGCCAGGACACATGAATGTATTATTAGCAGAAGCAAATGTTCCTTATGATGAAGTATTTGAATTGGAAGAAATCAATAATGATTTTGCTAATTGTGATGTGGCTTATGTAATCGGAGCGAATGATGTAACCAACCCCATTGCAAAATCAGATCCACAAAGCCCAATTTATGGTATGCCTATATTAGATGTTGAAAAAAGCAAATCAGTTCTTTTTGTAAAAAGAAGTTTATCACCAGGATATGCGGGTATAGACAATGATTTATTTTATAGAGATAATACTATGATGTTATTTGCTGATGCAAAAAAAATGACAGAAGAAATTATAAAGAGTTTGTAGAATTGACTAAAATTTTTTGTGATATAGCTGATATAAAAGAAATTAAAAAATTTAACAAAAAAAAAATAGTTAAAGGTTTTACAACAAATCCTAGTTTAATGAGAAAAGCTGGTGCAAAGAATTATTCAAGATATAGCAAACAGATTCTGAAAATTACTAATAAACCTGTTTCGTGCGAAGTATTTGCCGATAAAGCTAAAGATATGATTATTCAAGGTTTTAAAATTAACAGTTGGGGAAGAAATGTTTTTGTAAAAGTTCCTGTAACAAATTCCAAGGGAAAGTTTATGGATAAAGTAATTAAAAAACTTAATTCAAGTGGAATTAAATTAAATATAACTGCTGTTTATACAGCTAAACAAACTAAACAAATTTTAAATAATATTAATAAAAAAACAAAAGTTATAATATCAATTTTTGCAGGAAGAATGGCTGATGTTGGTAAAGATCCAATACCAGAATTTAAAAAGAGCATTAAAATATCTAAAAGTTATAAAAATGTTGAAATTCTTTGGGCTAGCACTAGAGAACCTTATAACTATATTCAAGCAAAGCAACTTAAATGTCACATAATTACAGTTCCTCCATCGATAATTGAAAAAATAGATAAGTTCGGAAAAACATATTTAAAACTTACTACTGACACAGTAAAAGGTTTTCTAAAAGATAGCGAAAAATCAAAGTATAAAATTTAAAGTATTAATTTTTTTCCATAAATAGCAAAATAATAAAATATTATTATCAAATAAAATTGATAATAAGAGTATGATTTATTTATGAAGTGCTTTTTAAAATCAAAATCAAAAAGAGTTAAAAATAATATGAAAACCAAAGGATCAAAGTATTTTACATATATTGTTAATTGAGGATTATATATTACTAAAAGTATTAATAATAAATAATTACTAAAATTTTTTTCTAAAATTGAATAAATAATCGATATTGATAATAATGAACAAATAAAAAACAAATAATTATTATTAAATATAATATTTGATAATTTATGAAAAAAACCACCTCCCCAGACAGAGTGAGGAAAATTGAAAAAATAAAAGTTTATTGTACAAAACAATATTATTGTTATTAAAGTTAATATATTTGAACTCTTTAATTTTTCAAAAGATTCTTTGAAATTAATTATTGGCATTAATAGGTAAAAACATATTGAGCTAATAATTAATATTTTATTTGAAATATTTAATGAGTGACTTAAAGGAACATTTAATCCTTGAGCATCTTGAAAATCTGTAAATAAATCTCTTGAAAATATATAATATAAGCATGGGATTGATAATAAAAAGGAAATAAATAATAATTTTAGAATTAATTTTATTGACTTATTTTTTTGATAAATTTTAAACAAATAAAATAAATAGAAAACAGCAAAACTTGGATAAATATAAGATGCAATAATAACAAAAAATAAAATTTTTAATGAATTTAAAAAATTTAAATTATTTTCAAAAATAAGATAGAAATAAATTGATAAAATAAAAAAATATAAACCCCATATTAAACTATAAGGCCAAATAGCCAAAGATCTTAAGGTTGGTGATAAAAATATGAAAGATGTAAGAATTGTAAGACCTAAGGTGCTTATATTTTTAAATTTCAACAATAAGCACTTATAAAAAATTTGTGCTATTAAAAAAATAGAAAATGTATTTAAGAGTCTTATTAAATCATAATCTAAAAATCTATTTAAAATAGATAAAAACATCCAAAAAATTGGCGAATTTCTAGTTCCATATCCTGAAATTCCACTTCCATATATTGATAAGGTTCCAAAAAAATCTTCTGTAAACATCTTTGAACCATTATAGTGATGAATGGCATCAAAGGATGCCTTGCCAAGATTATCTTCATTAAAATAAAATCCGATTAAAACAGTTAAATAAAATGGTAAAAAAATTAAAAAAAATTGATGTTTTTTCATAAAGGTTTTTTATTATTTAAATTTAATTGATTTAAATAAATTTTTTTTTATTAAAAAAAACATTAATGTATTAAATAGAAACTGTATTGCATAATTTATATGTAATTGTGATCTTTCGTCACCATATTTAGCTTTAATTGGTATTTCTTTAATGGTTTTTTTGCTTAAAATATTTCTAAATCTGAATTCTTGATCAAAATTAAATCCATTAGTTAAATAATTAAACTTTTTATTTTTAAGGAATTTTAAATTATATGCCCACAATCCTGTATGGGCATCTGAATAATTTTTATTCATAAGAAAATTAAAAATATTAGTTAAAAAAATGTTACCAATCACTTTATAATATGGCATATTTCTAAGTAACCTTTTTAAACCTCCTAAGGTTCTCGAGCCTGTTGCAGCACCAACATTTTTTTCACTTTCAATTTTTTTAATTAA
>MDTE01126492.1_pt1 | contig 13614 bp, 15 predicted proteins | sample 811231 | NCBI WGS metagenome assembly MDTE01 (sample SAMN05326651, study PRJNA326480) | marine metagenome | isolation source: seawater | place: Indian Ocean: Red Sea | collected 2010
CACGGCGCCGCGGACGTCGCCGACAAAATCTATGCTGCCGGGCGCAATCCCCTCCAGTTGGAGATCCAGCCCGCGCTCGTCAAAACACTGATCCCGCTGCTGACCCGCGGCGGCCATGTCGAGAGCGCGCACGCGGTGCTCTCGCAGCAGGGCCTGCTCAGCGAGCAACGCTGCAAGTCCCTCGCGGTTGCGGCGTTCAGGCTGGGGCAGCGCGAGACTACGCTCAGGATTCTGGACGACGCTACGCACCGGTGGCCCAACGCAACGTTCGTCGACGCGCTGCTGGCCCGGATGCAGAAATCCTGATTCGGGGCAGATTGTTATGATCCGGCTCCTTCGCTGATCACTGCCAATCCCCATGCCCACCACCACAGTCCTTGAACTCGGCGGTCCCGCCGCTGGCTACGTCGGCAAGCTGTACCGCCGTTGGGGTGCGGAGGTCTGCCGGATCGATGACCCGGAAGATCCGCACACCGCCGGTCCCGAGTACGCTGCCGTGGACCTGTACCTGCACGCGGGCAAACGGCGCCTGCTCGCGGACCTCGCCTCGGACGGAGCCCCGGCTCTGCTCGCGAGACTCGCGGAACGCGCGGACGTCATCGTCGCCGATCTGCCGCCGTCACGACTCGACACGCTCGGCTGGAGCAAGCTGGGCGGCACGGCGTGCATCCGCACGGCCATCACGCCCTTCGGTATGAACGGTCCGCGACGCGACTGGCACGGCAGCAGCAACGTGCTGCTCGCGCTCGGCGGAGAGACGTTCATCATGGGTGACCCAGGTCGCGCACCACTGACGATTCCCGGGCGGTACCTGCACTACCAGGCCGGCCAGTATGCCTATGCAGCAAGCGTGGCATGTCGCCGGCAGACGCCGGACTCGGTGCGTGACGTCGACGTCAGCGTCTACGAGACCGCGCAATCGCTGCACCAGTTCACGACTGTCATGTGGACACACAACGACACCGTTCGCGCACGCCACGGCAACGACTTCGGTGTGCTGCATCCCATCACGATGTATCCGTGCAAGGACGGCTGGTGGGCAACCAATGCTGACGTGATCTTCTGGGACGCGTTTACGGTGATGCTGGGACGCCCCGACCTCGCTGACGACCCCCGCTTCAACACCGTCGCCGGCCGGGTAACGAACGCGAAGGCACTCGATCAACTCGTGATGGAAGAACTCGGCGACAAGACGCGCGCCGAACTCATGGAACTCGGCCAGGTGACCTGCCGGGTTCCAACAGGGATCCTCAACACCCTCGATGAGTTGCTTGAAGACCCGCACCTCCGCGAGCGCAACTTCTGGCAGCCCATGGCGGCCGGCGGCCGGACGCTGAAGATGGCCGGGTCCGCCTTCACGTTCATGGGTGAGGGTCAGCCCGCGCAGCCAGCCCCGATCCCGGCGGCTTCCGCCGAGGAGGTGTTGGATGACTGACGGTCCACTCAAGGGGATTCGGGTACTCGACTTCACGCACGTGTGGGCAGGGCCCCTCGCGACACGCGTGCTTGGCGATCTTGGCGCCGACGTCATCAAGGTCGAGGCGCCGTGGGCACGCGGGCCAGCAGGACCGCGCCCGCCTGCCGACGAGGAACGGTACCGCGACACCTTCGGCGACGATCACTGGAACCGACAGGGCGTCACCAACAAGCTGAACCGAAACAAGCGCGGTCTGTGCCTCAACAGCAAGTCTGAACAGGGCCACACGGTCCTGACTGACCTGGTGAAGCAGTGCGACGTCGTCATCGAGAACTTCAGCGCCAACGCCATGCGCTCGATGGGGCTCGATTGGGAGACCCTGCACGCCGCCAACCCCCGGATCATCTACGTCGCCATGCCCGGTTTTGGTCACAGCGGACCGTACCGGGACTATGTCGCCTACGGCACCGTCGTCGAACCGATGTGCGGACTCACCGCACTCATGGGCTACGGTCCGGACGAACCCCGTGTGACCGCAACCGCGATCCCCGACCCGAGTGCCGGCCTTGCGGCCGCGGCCGCCGTGGTCACCGCGCTCGAACGACGCGACGAAGACGGCAAGGGCCGCTACGTTGAGATGTCCCTGCAGGAAGCAGCCATCGCGCTCTTCGGCGAGTATTTCCTGATGGAGCAGATGGGCGACACGCCCAAGCGCGAAGGCAATCGCGACCCGGCCGTCGCGCCAGCCTCGATCTATCCGTGCGCGGGGGAAGACAACTGGCTCGCGCTGCACGTCGACAGCGAGACGGCGTGGGAGGCTCTCGTTGGCGCAATCGACGAACCCTGGTGCAGCGACGCGCGCTTTGCGGACAACACCGCGCGCATGGCACACCGCGACGCGCTGGATGAGTGCATTGCCACGTGGACGGCACACCACGACGCACGCGCCCTGACCGAGCAACTGCAGACAGCGGGAATCGCCGCCGGCGCCGTACAGACCACGCCCGATTTTCTGGCCGATCCGCAGAACCACACCCGCGGCTTCTTTACCGAACTCGGCAATGACTCGGCGCCCGAAAGACCCTTCCCGGGCCTGCCCATCATGATCGACGGCGAACGCGGCGACGGCTGGCGCGCCGCACCAAAGCTGGGCGAACACAACCGCGAGATTCTCTCGGACCTGCTCGGGATGAGCACTTTGGAAATCGAAGCGCTCGAACGGGAAGGCGTACTGCATTCCCGACCACCCGGCTGATTGCCGCAGGAGTTCACCATGCGCCAACGACTGACCCGGGTTCGTGTTCGACGAGGCGCACTATCTGAAAAACCACCGCGCGCAGCGCAGCCGCTACTCACGCGCGCTGCTCCCCGAGGAAGGTCCGCCGCCCATCGTGCACGTTCTCACCGGCACTCCGCTCACCAACCGGCCGCGTGACCTCTTTCCGCTGCTGCAGCTTGTCCGGCACTCGCTCGGCCGCAGCTTCCTCGCGTTCGCCAAACGCTACTGCGACGCCCACCAGAACGACTACGGTCACTGGCAGACGGGCGGGGCCAGCAACATCGAGGAACTGTCGGTGCAACTGCAGGGCATTATGTTGCGGCGTCGCAAGGACGAGGTGCTCAACCTGCCGCCAAAGCAACGCACCTGGATTGATACCGACGTCCCGGAGAGCGTGCGCGACGAGATCAATCGGGTCGCTGAATACCTGCTGGACGAAGACGCGAGAAACGTGCGCGGCAACCGGAACATCGGAATGATCTCCCGCGCCAGACGCAAGCTGGCCGTCGCGAAAACACCGCAGACGATCGAGTACGTGCAGGGCGCGATCGATCAGGGTGAGAAGGTCATCCTGTTTTCGCACTCGACCCACGCCACCCGACGCATGACACGCGCCTTCAAGGACGTGTGCGTCACAATCACCGGAGCCGTGCCGGCTTCGAGGCGACAGGCACTCGTGGATCGTTTTCAGGATAGAACTGGAACCCTTCATTGCATGCCGGAAACACTCGGGCACGAGCGCGAACACGGGCTGGAGCGCGGGCTCAACCTCAGACCTCGGAACCTGACGCAATCTGGGCATGGGAGCCTCCTCGTTGGATGTGCGGTCGATACGAACTGATACCATCCTGAACACCCGTCCGGGTCGGCACCAATTCCATGCTCCTCGATCTGCTCAACGAAGCACGCCGCAGCCGCAAGCCTCTGCTGGCACCTGGTGTGTTCGACGGACTGAGCGCGCGCGCGGCTGCGCGTGCCGGTTTCCAGGCGCTCTATCTCTCCGGGTTCTGCGTTGCCGGCACACGACTGGGCCAGCCTGACATTGGCCTCGTGACCGCAACCGAAATGGCGGAAACCGCAGCCCGGATTGTCGACGCCGGCGGCGGGCTGCCACTGATCGCGGACGCTGACAACGGCTACGGCGGCCCGATGAACGTTGCGCGCACCGTTCGCGACTATGCGCGTGCGGGGGTCGCGGGCATTCAACTCGAAGACCAGGTCCACCCGAAAAAGTGCGGACACATGGAGAACAAGGCGATCGTGCCCCTCGCCGAAGCGACGCTGCGCATCCGGGTTGCGCGGGACACGACCGCGGATGTCGCGATCGTCGCACGCACCGACGCCATCGCGACAGACGGGCTCGACGAAGCGCTGCGCAGAGCCGATGCGTTTCTTGCGGCGGGCGCGGACGTGTTGTTCATCGAGGCGCCAACCAGCACCGACGAACTCGAAACAATCGCGACGCGGTTCGCAGGCGTCCCGTTGGTCGCAAACCTGGTGGAAGACGGCAAGACCCCGCTGCCCGCTATCGACGTGCTGGGCGAGCTTGGCTTTGCCCTCGTGCTCCGCCCCGTCTCCGCGTTGCTCCGGGTCACCGAGACACTGCGCGCGGTGTACCGGGAACTGGCGCAGGACGGCGCACCGGACCCGGATGCACAACGCGTGCGGTTCGATGAGTTCAACCGTCTCGCCGGCCTCGACGAGATCGACGCGTACGTCGACCAGCTTTCAGGCGCTCAGGAATAAAAAAGGCCGCCAGGGGGGCTGGCGGCCTTGGGGGTGGGCTCAAGGAAGAGCCCGGGAAGTTGGATCGGCACCGTCCTGGCGCCGCAATCCAGATCGAACGCGGCGCACAGGCCGCTCAATATCAGTCGATCTGGATCGTGTACGAAGCAACGAAGGTCGGCTCCGGCTCCGTGCCCGTGAAGTCGAGCCAGGTGCTGAGCGTGAAGCCAAGGTTGTCGTTGTAGTTGTAGGTGATATCGAGGTGCGTCGCGTCACCACCGCCCGAACCGAAGTCGTGGTCACCGATCATGAAGGACCACTGTCCGGCATCCGCGCCAAGCGTGATGTAGCGATAGTCTTCGCTCGCTGCGTACCCGCCCGTGTCACCGGCGATGTTGTCGTAGTAGCTGAAGGAGATCGGCCCATAGCCAAGCGACACGATGACTTCCATGAAGTCGCCGATCGAGCCGTCTGTCGAAGAAAACGCGCCCGTCGGGTACACGTATGACGTCAGATTGATGTCGTAGCTGAAGTCACCCACTTCGCCGCCATAGCCGGCGAAGACATCGTATTCCGTGCCGGCCGTCGTGTCACCGGAAGACAGCCACAAACCTGCGTACAGCCCGGACTCGGAACTTGCGACGATGTCAGCGGATGCTGCGGGCGTCCCGGAACCGAGATCGAATCCGCGCCACAGGTAGCTGGACGCCACTGTCGCCGAACCCGACACCTCTGCGGCAGCTGGAAGCGCGGCAGCCGTCATCAGCGCGGCAGCGAGCGAGCCAGCAAGAAGCTTTTTGCTAGAAATCATGGTCTTTTCCTCGAATGAGTTCATTTGCTGGCCCCCAAGCGTTACCAGTCTGGCCCCTCTATAAGCAGATAGCGGGCCAACTTCTCTTTTTCCTTTTTTATCCGTATGTTATGGGAACGAATCGAGCAGAAAGCCAGATCCATGCACCAACTTGGCACAAGGAAAGGTCCTCGGATTGCCGAGAACGCACCATAGTGGTGCGCCTATGCGGCGTCGGCGAGCATTCCTTCACGAACGAGGAAATCACGCACCGTTTCGAGGCCGGTTCCGGTCCTGAGGTTCGTGAATACAAAGGGTGCGTCACCACGCATGCGGCGCGCATCGGAGTCCATGATCTCGAGCGAGGCGCCTACATGCGGCGCCAGATCGGTCTTGTTGATCACCAGCAGGTCCGAGCGGGTAATGCCGGGACCGCCCTTCCTTGGCACCTTCTCGCCGGCGGCAACATCGATGACATAAACGGTCAGATCTACCAGTTCCGGACTGAACGTCGCGGACAGGTTGTCACCACCGCTCTCGACGATGACCATGTCGAGTTCGGGGAAGCGGGCGTCGAGAGACTCGATCGCAGCGATGTTCATCGAGGCGTCTTCGCGTATCGCCGTATGCGGGCAACCGCCGGTCTCGACCGCGACGATCCGCTCTTCCGGCAATGCCTGGGCGCGCAGCAGGATCTCCGCATCTTCTCGCGTGTAAATGTCGTTCGTCACAACGGCGAGTTCGTAGCTGCCTCGCATCGCTTTGCAGAGTGACTCGACGAGGGTCGTCTTGCCCGCACCCACGGGACCTCCGATGCCTACTCTCAATGTTTCGTTCATGGTGTCGCCCCTCAGGATCTGAATAAACGGGAGTACTGTGTCTCGTGGCGCGCAGACGCAACCGACCCGTGCGGGATGCACAGTCCGATCGACGCATCGTCACAACACAGGGCTTCGCCCACGAGGTTGTCAAGCCGCGCCGCGAGGTCTCCCAGCATCTGTTGTCCGGCAATCTGTCCGATCGGCAGGAGCTTCTGGGCCGCGACGATCTGGTTTTCGCACCATGCGAAGCCAAACCCCGCGAGAGCGCGTTCATCCGGTATGTTCCGGTTGGCCGCCATCACGCCGAAGGCGACCGTGTAGCAAAGCTCTGCGCCTGGATAAACATCACCAAGCCCGCGCGCCAGCCGACCGAGCGCGTGCCCCATTTGACGTTGCTCGTCGCGAAGTTCGCGCGTTTCCCGACAGGCCAGCGCAAGCGCGTCCCATTGGAGCAGACCTGCCGTATCCCTGACATTCCATGCGGCCATCGCGCGGGTGATCAGGGGCAGGTCGACACGCACGAGGACTCGTCCAAGGTGGGCGTGCAGCCACTTCCGCAGGCCGGCCGCGTCATCGACCCAGCCGTGCTCAACCGCAGCTTCGAGTCCCTGCGAGTAGTGAAACGCCCCCACGGGCGCGGCCGGGCTGATCAACTGCCATAGCCGCGCCTCGGCCGCCGCGCTCACTGACGGCCTCCGTGTTCGTATTCATGTACGTGGCCATGGGATGCTGAAGCGTCTTCCCGTCCATGCTGGTGGTGTCCATGGCTGTAGGCCCCACCTTCCGGTTCAAAGGGCAACTGCGCGTGGAACACCGCGAGCCCAAAACCCACGATCATGGAGTCCAGAACGTGGTCCTGCAGCCAGCTCACCCGACCCGGACCGAGTTCCACCCAGACGTGGCGATTGCCGAGGTGATAGGCCGCCCGCGCAAGACCGTCGCCTGATCCGCACACGTACGAGACAGGCTCGTCTGCTGCAACAACCCTGACCGTGCCTCCACGGGTGCCCACCAAGCAGTCTCCGCCGCGCATGATTGTCCCCCGAGGCAGGACCACCGCAATCTCCGAGCCGTCATCCAGCACACCACGCTGCCGGGTTTTCTGCCGACGTTCGAACGGCAGCGTCATCGATCGGGTTGGCGCCTCATCAAGATCGTCAGGAGCTACACGGCGATCGAATCGTTCAAGATTTTCCACTGGGTCAGGCGTCCCCATCAGAAGAGGAAGTAGCGCTGAGCGAGCGGCAGTTCCACCGCCGGCTCGCAGGTCAGCAACTCGCCATCCGCACGAACCTCGTAGGTCTCAGGGCTGACCTCGACGACCGGTGTGTAAGTATTCAGCCGCATGTCGGCCTTTGTGACCGAACGCGTTCCCGCAACCGCGACGCCCTTCTTGCGGAGCCCCAACCGCTCGACGATGCCTGCTTCCATCGCGGCCTCTGACACAAACGTCACGGAGGTCGCGGCAAGCGCGCCGCCAAACGCGCCGAACATGGGTCGATAGTGCACCGGCTGCGGCGTTGGAATCGACGCGTTCGGATCGCCCATCGGCGCCGCCGCGATCATCCCGGCTTTGACGATCATCGAAGGTTTGGCGCCAAAAAACGCGGGCTTCCACAACACCAGGTCAGCCAGCTTGCCCACTTCGATGGAACCCACCTCGTGCGCGATGCCGTGGGCAAGCGCAGGATTGATGGTGTATTTCGCAATGAAGCGTTTCGCCCGATAGTTGTCGTTTCGATCCGAGTCCTCGGCGAGCGGGCCACGCTGCACCTTCATCTTGTGCGCTGTCTGCCACGTCCGCGTTATGACCTCACCCACTCGACCCATGGCCTGTGAGTCGGACGCAATCATCGAGAACGCGCCGAGGTCGTGCAGGATGTCTTCCGCGGCAATCGTCTCGCGGCGGATTCGCGACTCCGCGAAGGCAACGTCTTCCGGGATGTTCGGGTCAAGATGGTGGCACACCATCAGCATGTCGAGGTGTTCGTCCACGGTGTTGACCGTGTAGGGCCGGGTCGGATTGGTCGAGGAAGGCAGGACGTTCGGCAAGCCGCACGCCTTGATGATGTCGGGTGCATGCCCGCCGCCGGCACCTTCGGTGTGAAAGGTGTGAATTGTCCGGTCTCCGAACGCCGCGATTGTGTCCTCTACGAAGCCCGATTCATTGAGCGTGTCAGTGTGGATCGCCACCTGGACGTCGAACCGCTCCGCAACGGCGAGGCAGTTGTCGATCGCGGCAGGCGTGGTTCCCCAGTCCTCGTGCAGCTTGAGCCCCATTGCACCAGCTACGATCTGCTCATCAAGCGCCGCGGGCAGGCTCGCATTACCTTTCCCCATGAAGCCGAGATTCATCGGGAAGCCATCCGCGTCCTCAAGCATGCGGGCAAGGTGCCAGGGTCCCGGCGTACACGTAGTCGCGTTGGTGCCGGTCGCCGGACCTGTCCCACCCCCAAGCATGGTCGTGATCCCGGACATCAGCGCTTCTTCGACCTGTTGCGGACAGATGAAGTGAATGTGCGCATCGATGCCGCCGGCCGTAAGAATCTGCCCCTCGCCGGCGATCGCCTCCGTACCGGGTCCAACAACGATCGTGACATCCGGCTGCGTATCGGGGTTACCGGCTTTGCCGATTGCGGCAATACGACCATCCTTGATGCCCACGTCCGCTTTGACGATGCCCCAATAGTCCAGAATCAACGCGTTTGTGATGACAGTGTCGACCGTCTCGGCTGAGGGCCGCTGACTCTGGCCCATACCGTCACGGACTACCTTGCCGCCGCCAAATTTGACTTCGTCGCCGTACACCGCGTGATCGGCTTCCACCTCCACGATCAGTTCCGTATCGCCCAGCCGGACACGGTCTCCGGTGGTCGGGCCAAACATGTCGGCATAGGCCGCACGGGTCACCCTGCTCATGCTTGGGACTCCTCTATGGCACCCATGACTCGGGCGTGGAAACCGTAGACGACGCGATCTCCGGCAAACGCCACGAGCGCAACCTCGCGTGACTGACCGGGCTCAAAGCGCACGGCCGTACCCGACGGTATGTCGAGGCGAAACCCCTTCGCTGCGTCACGATCGAAATCGAGTGCCCCGTTGGTCTCGGCAAAGTGGTAGTGCGAACCCACCTGGATCGGGCGATCACCAGTGTTCGTGACGGACAGGCTCAGCGTCTCCCTGCCCGCATTCAGTTCGATCGAGCCCTCCTCAATGAGATAGGCCCCCGGTTTGGTTGTCATCGCTTTGGCCTCAATCAATCGGATTGTGGATGGTCACCAGCTTGGTGCCGTCAGGAAAGGTCGCTTCGACCTGCACCTCACCCAGCATCTCGGGAATACCCTCCATCACCTCATCACGCGCAATGAGCTGAGTCCCCTCGACCATGAGTTCGGCTACCGTGCGCCCGTCCCTGGCACCCTCCATCACGGCCGCCGAAATGAGCGCAATACACTCGGGATAGTTCAGCTTGACGCCCCGGTCCCGGCGCTGGGCGGCAAGCTGCGCTGCGACGAAGATGAGCAGCTTGTCCTTTTCGCGTGGGGTCAGATCCATCGCAGTTCTCCTTCACTCTGCATACCACTCTCAAAACTTCAGGTTGCCCAGATGCGGGGCGCGCAGGCCGGGAGACCAGCGAGCAACGGTCGGCACGCGGCCCAAATCCGTTCGAACGTCTGGCGGATGCGCACCGGGTCGTCACCGAGTGCCCGGATCACAAGCACATCGTCGACCAGGGAGGCGGCGACGGGGCCGGCATCCAGGGCTGACCGGGCGAGTTCCGTCAGGTCGGGATCACCTGGGTGGATGTAAACCGCTCCAAATACGCGGTGACCGGCCAATTGCCACCGTGCATCGTCCGCGTTGTCCCAACGCTGCCCTTCGACCAGCAGCGGCGTGCCGTCCCTGGTAATTGTCATTCGCGAGCCGAAATCACCCAACGCGTAGTCATCGCCTGCTGCGGGCCTGCCGAGCGAGACGACCTCCCACCCGAAAAAGACGGCGTCCCCGGCCAGATTCACACGGGTCTGCAGGCGGTGACGACTGCCGCCGAAGAGAATCGTGTCGGACGGCAACCACTCGAGGGCGCCGCCCGCCGCAACATCGAAAGACTGGATGACCTGACTCGATGCACCTGCGCTGCGGTACACCTTGGTCGCCGCGGGTGTCGTGAGCAGCGCGCCTGCACCCTGCGCAACACCAAGCTCCAGGGTCAGACCGTCCCCGCCAACAATGCCTCCCGGCGGATGCAGCAGGTACGTGTGACAGACGGGGCCTTCCGGGTAGAAGGGCTTCTGAACCGTGAGCGGACCGGACTGATGCAGGCGGCGCATGAGCGACCGTGAGCCGTCGGCGTCAAGCGGCTCGTAGCGCAGCCCAAGCCTCGCGGCCCATCCGCTGCTGACAGATTCATGCTGGCGCGCTGTCTGTCCCATGCCTGCAACCCCATACCTACAAAGCCGGCTACACCGAGAGGTGTTCCGCGACCAGAGTATCGTTCAGTTCACCCATCGCACCGTCAGCCACAACCGTCCCCTTCGTGACGATACAGAAGCGGTCCGCGACGCGCCTCACAAATGGCAGTTTCTGTTCGACAAGCAGGACGGTCAGGCCCAGTTCCTTGTTCAACCTGACGATCACGTCTCCAATCTGCTGCACGATATTCGGCTGAATCCCCTCAGTCGGCTCATCGAGAATCAGAAACCGGGGCTCGAGCACAAGCGCCCGCGCGATCGCGAGCTGTTGCTGTTGCCCGCCCGAGAGGTCACCTCCACGGCGGGTCAGCATGTCATGTAGCACGGGGAAGAGTTCCCACACGAGGTCCGGTATCCGGCGCTTCGCGGCAGGCAGCGCGCCCAGCCCGGTCTGGAGATTCTCCTGCACCGTCATGAGCGGAAACACCATGCGCCCCTGCGGCACATAGCCAATGCCCATCGACGCGCGACGCTCGGCCGGCAGCTTCAGTAGGTCGGAGTCTTCAAACAGCATGCGCCCAGACCGCACCGGAAGCAGCCCCATGAGGCACTTCAGCAAGGTCGTCTTGCCGACGCCATTGCGACCGATGAGCGCGGTACAGGTACCGGCCGGCACTTCCATGCTCAGATCCCACAGCGTGTGGCTCTGCCCGTAGTACTGATTGACGGTGTCCATGCGAATCATGAGCCGAGATACACCTCAATGACCCGCTGGTCATTCTGGACTTCGTCAAACGCGCCTTCGGCAAGCACGCTGCCCTCGTGCAGCACCGTGACACGGCGCGCAATCGACCGGACGAACTCCATGTCGTGCTCCACGACGAGAACCGAGTGTTCGCCCGCAAGCCGAGTCAGCAGTTCGGCGGTTGCCTCCGACTCCTGTTTGGTCATGCCCGCGACCGGCTCATCCACGAGCAACATGCGCGGGTTCTGCATCAGCAGCATCCCGATCTCGAGCCACTGCTTCTCGCCGTGGGACAGCAGCCCCGCCTGCGCGTGCGCGCGTTCCCTGAGTCCGATCGTCTCGAGCACCGAGCCGATCCTGTCGCGGTTTTCACCGCTCAGCGTTGCGACGAGAGTCGGCCAGACCCGTTTGTCCGCGGCCATGGCGAGTTCGAGGTTTTCGAAGACCGAGAGGTTCTCGAAGACCGTCGGCTTCTGGAACTTGCGGCCAATCCCCGCGCTCGCGATCTCCGGCTCGCTCATCGCGAGAAGATCGATCGTCTGGCCAAAGTACGCGGAGCCCTCATCGGGCCTAGTCTTGCCCGTGATGACATCCATCATCGTGGTCTTGCCGGCGCCGTTTGGCCCAATCACGCAACGAAGCTCGCCGGTCTCCACGTAGAGCGTCAGGTCGTTCAGCGCCCTGAAGCCGTCAAAGGTCACGCTGATCCCCTCGATGTACAGGATGTAGCCCTCTTCCCGGGCGATCAGTTGCTCGCGCTTGGGCTGGGGCGCAAGCCAACGGCGCGCGGCCGGCGCCGGCAGAACGCTGCGTGCAATCCTCGCGAGGTCGCTGCCCTGAACCACTTTAACCCTCCGCCGCCCGCGCAGATTCCGCTCCATCACCGCGCTCTCGCCGGGGAGACCAGCGACGCCAGAGCCCGACAACGCCGTCACGCAGGAGCAACGTCACGACGATGAACAGCGCTCCCAGCGCAAAGAGCCACACCTCTGGCAATGCACCCGTCAGAACCGTCTTGGCGTAGTTCACAAGCACGGCACCCAACGCTGCCCCGTAGAGCGTGCCGCGGCCGCCAACCGCAACCCACGCAACGAGCTCAATCGAGTTCAGCGGTTGGAACTCGCTGGGATTGATGATGCCGACTTGGGGTACGTAGAGTGCCCCGGCGATTCCAGCCAGTACCGCCGAGACCGTGAAGATCCACACCTGGTAGTACTCGACGCGATACCCGATGAATCGTGAGCGGTCTTCTGCGTCGCGCACGGCCATGACCACACGACCAAGCTTCGACGTCACGATGAACCGGCACAGCATGTACGTCGCCCCAAGCGCAATTGCGGATGCGAGGAACAGCCCGACCCGCGTGGCATCCGACTGCAGACTCGCACCCAGAATGTCCTTGAAGTCCGTAAGCCCGTTGTTGCCGCCAAAACCCATTTCATTGCGGAAAAACGCCAGCATCAGCGCGTACGTGAGTGCCTGGGTCATGATCGAGAGATAAACCCCGGAGACCCGTGAGCGGAACGCCAGCCAGCCGAAGACGAAGGCGAGCAGCCCGGGTACCAGCATCACCATCAGGGTTGCAAACCAGAACGCATCGAATCCGTACCAGTACCAGGGCAGCGACTCCCAGTTCAGAAACACCATGAAATCGGGCAGTTCCGGGTGACCGTAGACGCCTCGCGTTCCGATCTGACGCATGAGGTACATCCCCATCGCGTAGCCGCCAAGCGCAAAGAACGCGCCGTGGCCAAGGCTGAGAATGCCGCAATACCCCCACACGAGATCGAGCGCGATCGCGAGCATCGCGTAACAGAGGTATTTGCCGATCAGGGCGACAGTGTAGGTGGATACGTGGAAAGCCGACTCCGGCGGCACCGCAAGATTGAGAATCGGCACTGCAGCCGCGAGCACCACGAGAATGCCCATCAGGGCGATGCCGCCCCGTTCATGATTGAGAAGCAGACGGGACAACATCAGCCTTCCGCCGCCCGACCCTTCTGCGGGAACAGCCCGCGGGGTCGTTTCTGGATGAAAAGAATGATGAAGATGAGCACGAGTATCTTCGCAACCACCGCCCCGGCCATCGGCTCGAGGACCTTATTGACGAGCCCAAGCGACAGGCCAGCGACGAGGGTCCCCCAGAGATTTCCGACCCCACCAAAGACGACAACCATGAATGAGTCAACAATGTAGCCCTGCCCAAGGTTCGGACCGACGTTGGTGAGCTGAGACAGCGCAACTCCGGCAACGCCGGCGATTCCGGCGCCGAGGCCAAAGGTCAGTATATCGACCGTGGTGCAGTTGATGCCCATTGCGCGCGCCATTTCCCTGTTCTGAGTAACAGCGCGAACCTCGAGGCCCAGCCGCGTGCCGCGCAGGACCATCACGAGGGCCATGAACACCAGGATTGCGAACACGAAGA
>MDTE01183700.1_pt1 | contig 13614 bp, 19 predicted proteins | sample 811231 | NCBI WGS metagenome assembly MDTE01 (sample SAMN05326651, study PRJNA326480) | marine metagenome | isolation source: seawater | place: Indian Ocean: Red Sea | collected 2010
AAGATTTGCAGCACAATTGAAACTTTCTAAAATTCCCAAAAATTCAGCAAGAACAAGAATTAGAAATAGATGTGAAATTACTGGTAGACCACATGGAGTGTATAGAAAATTAAGAATTTCAAGAATTGCATTAAGAGATTTAGCTTCAAAGGGTAAAATTCCCGGAATGACTAAATCAAGTTGGTAAATTATATGGAGGAAAAATGGCTTTAGCTGATCCAATAGGAGATATGTTAACAAGAATTAGAAATGCTCAATTAAGAGCATTATATAATGTAAAAATACCTAATTCCAAATTTAGAGCAAGAATTTTAGATGTATTAAAACAGGAAGGTTATATATCTAACTATAAACTTCTTTCTGATACTAAAAACAAAAATTCACTAGTAGTAGATCTTAAATATTATAATGGAATGCCAGTAATTAAAGAAATCAAAAGAATATCAAAACCCGGTAGAAGAATTTACGCAAAAGCTTCCAGCATACCAAAAATACAAAATGGTTTAGGTTTAGCGATAGTTTCAACATCAAAAGGCATCATGTCTGATAGTGAAGCAAGAACTAATAATATTGGTGGAGAAATAATTTGTAGAGTATTTTAAATTTATGTCTAAACTTGGAAAAAAACCTATAAACATTCCTAAAGAAACTAAAATTAAAGTTGAGTCAGGAAAATTAACTTTTACTGGTCCAAAAGGATCAAAAGAATTATCTATAAATGATAAAATTTTTAGTACTACTATAACTGAAGACAATAGCTTAGTTTTAAAACTTTTAAAAAAGAACGAATCTTCAAATAAAATTTGGGGTACAACAAGAAGTATTATACAAAGCACAATAATTGGAGTGAGTTCTGGACATGAAAAAATTCTTGAATTAACCGGAGTTGGTTTTCGTGCTAGTTTGAAAGGCAATATTCTCAACTTACAGTTAGGATTTAGTCATGATACAACTTACGAAATTCCTAAAGAAGCAAAAGTTACATTAGAAAAGAGTACCATAATTAAAATTAGCAGCATAGATAAGGAGCTAGTTGGGAAAATAGCTGCAGAAATTAAAATGTTAAAACCAGTTGAGCCATATAAAGGAAAAGGAATTAAAGAAAGAGGTCAATACGTTCTAAGAAAAGAAGGTAAAAAGAAATAAAATGCCAAATACTAGTATTAAAAATAGGGTTAGAAGAATAAGAAACAAACTAAGGAAAGTTAACAAAGAAAGATTTAGATTATCCGTTTTTAGATCTGCGCGTAACATATCTGCACAAATAATTGATGATAAGAATAGTAAAACGATTGTTTCTGCATCATCAATTAAAGATAAAAATAGTAAAAGAAAAAAAGCAGATTTATCATTACTTGTTGCTGAAACTTTAGCAAAAAAAGCAATAGAAAAAAAAATTACAAAAATATATTTTGATAGAGGTAAATATAGATATCATGGTAGAATTAAAATTTTTGCTGAAACATTAAGAAAGAATGGATTAACTTTTTAGGTAATTTTATGGAAAAAACAGAATTTAAAGATAGATTAGTTTCAATAAACAGAATAACAAAGGTTGTTAAAGGAGGCCGAAGATTTACCTTTTCTGCTCTAGTAGTAGTTGGTAATTCGGCTGGTTCAGTAGGTGTGGGTTATGCAAAAGCCAAACAAGTTCCAGATGCTATCAAGAAAGCTACTCTTAAAGCAAAAGGAAACTTGATTAAAATTCATTTACGCGAAGGAAGAACAGTTCATCATGATATTATTGCGAAGGATGGTGCTGGTAAAGTTTTATTAAGATCTGCACCTTCAGGAACTGGGATTATTGCAGGAGGACCAATAAGAGCAACATGTGAAGTAGTTGGAATTAAAGATATTGTTGCTAAATCAATGGGCTCAGCTAATCCTATAAATGTATTAAGAGCCTGCATTAAAGGTTTAAAAAATCAAAATACTCCAAAATTTTTAGCTACCCTAAGAGGAAAGAAGATAGCTGAGATCACTAAGAAAAGTAATAATTAAAATAAAATGAAACTAAATACATTAAACTCAAAATGGTCAAAAAGTAAAAAAAGACTAGGGAGAGGTATTGGCTCTACAAAAGGAAAAACTTCTGGTAGAGGTCACAAAGGACAAAAATCACGATCTGGAGTAGCAATAAAAAGTTTTGAAGGAGGTCAAATGCCTCTATACAGAAGATTACCAAAACGTGGTTTTAAAAGTAGAAAAAATCATGATGTAGCCTTAATAAATTTATCAAAAATACAAGATACAATTAATAAAAATAAAATTTTACCTAACACAAAAATTAATTTAGAAAGTTTGCAGAAATCAAATTTAATTAACAACAAGTACAAAAGATTAAAATTACTAGGTTCTGGAGATATCAAAAATAAATTTGATTTTGAAGTTAATTTTATTTCAAAATCAGCAAAAGAAAAGATAGAAAAAACAGGTGGGAAAGTCACCTTAATAAAATAAGGTATCAATTAAAAAAATGGGAAGTGATTTAAAAAATAGAATTATTTTTACAATTTTTATATTATCTATTTATAGACTTGGAACATATATTCCTCTACCTGGTATAGACGCCCAATCTTTGCAAACTTTAATGGATTCAAATCAAAGGGGCCTTATAGGAATGTTCAACATTTTTTCAGGTGGCGCAGTTAGTAGAATGGCTATTTTTGCACTGGGAATTATGCCCTATATTTCTTCATCGATTATAATTCAGTTGCTTACTGGTGTTTCAGAAACATTCAAAAGTTTAAAAAACCAAGGTGAAATTGGTAGAAAAAAAATTACTCAATATACAAGATATGGAACAGTTTTATTGGCAGCAATCCAAGGATATGGTGTATCAGTGGGACTTGAAAATTCTGGTACCGTAGTTGCTGATCCTGGCTTTTATTTCAAATTAACAACAGTAATATCTTTGGTAGCAGGAACTATATTTTTAATGTGGCTTGGTGAACAAATTACGCAAAGAGGGATAGGTAATGGAATTTCATTAATTATATTTTCAGGAATAGTTGCGGAAATACCACGTGCTCTTGCTTCTACTTTTGAATTAGGGAGAACTGGAGCTTTGTCAGCTACTACTATATTATTAATATTTGCTTTAGTTATATTGACTGTTATTTTTATTGTATTTGTCGAGAGAGCAATTAGAAAGATATTAATAAATTATCCAAAAAGACAAATGGGAACAAAAATTTATGGAGGCGAATCTTCACATCTTCCACTTAAGGTTAATACTGCAGGAGTTATACCAGCCATTTTTGCTTCAGCCTTATTACTTCTTCCCATGACTTTTACAAATTTTGGTTTTTCTGACAGTGAAACATTTATTGACTTTTCATCTTTATTTTCACAAGGCAAGCCTTTGTATATGGCATTATATGCTTTTGGTATTATATTTTTTTCATTCTTTTATACATCAATAGTTTTTAATCCTAAAGAGACAGCTGAAAATTTACGAAAGCATGGCGGATATGTCCCTGGAGTAAGACCAGGCGAAAGAACAGCTTTTTTTATAGAGGAAATTTTGACAAGATTGACTACTATTGGAGCTGCTTATCTAACATTAGTATGCTTAATGCCAGAGTTTCTAATTTCAAAATTTCCGATTCCTTTCTATTTAGGTGGAACTTCAGTGCTTATCGTTGTTGTTGTTGCTATGGACACTGTATCCCAAGTACAAACTAGACTAATGAGTCAACAATATGAATCATTAATAAAAAAAACAAAATTTGGAAAATAAAGAAGTGAATATTATTTTGTTTGGACCTCCAGGAGCTGGAAAAGGAACACAATCTGACAAAATTGTTAAAGACTTTAAATTATACAAAGTCTCTACAGGTCATCTTTTAAGAGAAGAAATAAGAAATAAAACTAATTTAGGTAGCAAAATTAAACCTCTTATAGACAAAGGTTTATTTGTATCTGATGAGGTAATTGATTCTTTAATTGAAAAAATTTTGTCAAACAAAAAAATTAATAACAATCTCATATTTGATGGTTATCCAAGAAATATCAATCAAGCTAAAAAACTCGATTTTTTAATTAATAAGTATAACCAAAAAATTCTTTGTGTTTTAAATTTAGATGTAGATAAAAATACTATAATCAAAAGAATAAAAGGACGCCAAACTTGTTTGAAGTGTGGTTTGATCTTTAACGAATATTTTAATCCACCAACAGACAAAAATCATCCTTGTGGTGTTAATTTTTTGGAAAAGAGATCTGATGATAACGACAAGACAATTATTAACAGATATGAAACTTATCTGAATGAAACAAAGCCTATATTGAAATTTTACAATGAATTAAATTTACTGCAACATGTTAACGGAACGCTCAAAATTAATGAAATTTATAGCGAAATACGTGATATTATTGCTTCTTTAGAGACTTGACATTATAGACTGTAATTATATAAATGACGCTTTTAAAAGCTTATCTCAATTAATTTATGGCTCGTATAGCTGGCGTAAACATTCCTCAAAATAAGATAGTTCATGTAGCTCTTACGTATATACATGGTATCGGGGATAAATTTTCAAAGACCATTTGTTCAAAACTGAATATTGCAAAAAATAGAAGAACAAACAGTTTAACTGAAGATGAAGTATTAAAAATTAGAGAATTTATAGATAAAAATTACAAAGTTGAAGGTGATTTAAGAAGAGAGGTCTCTTTAAACATAAAAAGACTTGTAGATCTTGCTACATATAGAGGTTCAAGACATAAAAAAAAACTACCTGTAAGAGGACAAAGAACACATAGCAATGCAAGAACACGAAAAGGGAAAGCCATAGCTATAGCAGGAAAAAAATTAACACCTCTTAAAAAATAAAATTATGAATAAAACCCAAAAAAAAATTGAGGGAAAAGAAGATAAAAAACCTACAGAAGTAAAAAAGGTTAAAATTATAAAAAAAAAAGTTAAAAAAAATATTACTAATGGCATAGCGTTTGTAAACGCAACTTTTAATAATACAATTGTTACAATTACTGATGATAGTGGAAATGTGATTGCTTGGTCTTCAGCGGGATCTAAAGGGTTTAAAGGCTCAAGAAAATCTACACCCTATGCTGCTCAAATTGCAGCAGATACAGTAGCGACTAAAGCTCAAGAGCATGGATTAAAAATATTAACTGTTAGATTAAAAGGTCCTGGAGCAGGACGAGAAACTGCTTTGAGAGCTTTGCAATCAAGAGGTTTTAAAATTTTATCTATTAAAGATACGACACCTATGCCACATAATGGATCAAGACCACCAAAAAAAAGAAGGGTATAAATATGGAAAACACAACAATAGCACAAAATTGGAAAGCATTAATTAAACCTGGTAAATTAAATATAAAGAGTAACGACGATAAAACATTTACAACTCTTGTAGCTGAACCTTTAGAAAAAGGTTATGCCTTGACAATTGGTAATTCTTTAAGAAGAATTTTGTTATCTTCAATTCAAGGATCAGCAATTACAGCAATTCAAATAGATGGTGTGCTTCATGAATTCTCATCTATTAAAGGAGTGAGAGAAGATGTAACTGATATAGTTTTAAATATTAAATCATTATCAATTAAAGTTCTATCAAAGGAGTCAAAAAAATTAGTTTTAGATGTAAAAGGACCAGGCGAAATCAAAGCTAAAGATATTCAGCCAAATCCTGATGTAAAAATTTTGAATCCAGAATTAGTTATATGTCATTTAGACGAAAATACAAAATTTCATATGGAATTAATAGCCTCTAATGGTAAAGGTTATCTTTCAGCAGAAAAAAATAAGAAAGATGATGCTCCATTAGGATTAATTGCAATAGATTCACTATTCTCACCTGTTAAAAAAGTTTCATATACAGTCGAAAATGCTAGAGAAGGTCAATCTTTGGATTATGACAAATTAATAATGAATGTTGAAACTGACGGTTCAATACCAGCCGAAGATGCTGTTGCTTATGCCGCGAGAATTTTTCAGGATCAATTATCTTTGTTTGTTAATTTTGATGAACCAGCAGAAGTGGAGAAAGTCTCACAACCTACAGAACTTGTGTTTAATAAAAACTTGCTTAGAAAAGTTGATGAGCTTGAGCTTTCCGTCAGATCAATGAATTGCTTGAAAAACGACAATATAATTTATATTGGTGATTTAGTTCAAAAAACTGAACCTGAAATGTTAAGAACACCTAACTTTGGTAGAAAATCCCTTAATGAAATAAAAGAAGTTTTAAATTCAATGTCACTTTATTTGGGTATGGAAGTACCAAATTGGCCACCAGATAACATTTCTGAATTATCTAAAAAACTAGAAGAAAATAATTAATTTTTTATGAGACACAAACTAGGTTATAGAAAACTTAATAGAACGCCTGAGCATAGAAAGGCTTTATTTAAAAATATGCTTAACTCTTTAATAAAGTACGAACAAATTACAACAACTTTACCTAAAGCAAAGGAATTAAAACCTCAAATAGATAAAGTTATTACACTGGGTAAAAAAAACGGTTTACACGCAAGCAAGCATTTGTTTGCAGCGCTACAATCTAAATCGTCTGTAAGCAAATTATTAAAAATTTTATCTCAGAGATACGAAAAAAGAAAAGGCGGATACAGCAGGGTAATTAGAGCAGGATATAGATATGGTGATGATGCTCCTATGGCAATAATTGAATTGGTTGATAGAGATATTCAGGCTAAAAAAGTTGATATTAAAACAAAATCAGAAAAACCGACAAAAGAATCCACTGAAAATAAAACAAAAACTACTGACAAAAAAGAAAAATCAAATAAATAAAATACTAATTTCTGATATATAATGTTACTTAAGCAGGTACTAATTTTATATGAGGAAATTTTTAGTAGATCAAGATTTTATTAACTCACGTTTAGATAAATGGTTTAAAAAAAAAGTGTATGACGCCCCTCAATCGTTTATAGAAAAGAACATAAGACGCGGAAATATTAAAGTTAACAAAAAAAAAAATAAAAGTTCCTACAGATTACAAAAAAATGATCAGATTTTTATAAGTGATTTAAAATTTATACAAAACACCAATTTAAAGAAAAAAAATTATTACACACCCAATAAAAAAGATTTACACTTTTCTTCTAGTTTTTTTATTGCAAACAATGATAATTTTGTTGTTATAAATAAACCAGCAGGTATAGCAGTTCAATCAGGCACAAAATCTCGTAGAAATCTTCTTGATATACTTCGTCACACTGAAGAATTTACTAATTCATCACCTTTTACTGTTCATAGAATTGATAAAGAAACCACTGGTGTTTTGATAGTTGCTAAAAACAGAAAATATGCTCAATTATTTACTTCATTATTTCGAATAAGAAAAATTCACAAAACTTATTTAGGTATAATAATCGGTAGCATGCAAAACTCTAAAGGAACTTTAATAGATAATTTATATTATTATGAAGGAGATAAAAAAATTAAAGTTAAAGCTGTAACACATTATAAAGTTTTGGATAGTAATAAAAAATATTCACTTTTAAAACTTAATCCTGAGACTGGACGAAAACATCAAATTAGAAGACAGTTGCTTATTTATGGTTGTCCGATATTGGGTGATGACAAATACAGAATTACACCAATCTATAAGAAAAAAAAAGATAATTTATCTTTGCATGCTTACAAAATTAATTTTTCAATTAATAATATTAAATATAACTACTATGCTGAACCACCGTCTACTTTTAAAAAAGCGCTTAAAGAAAAGTATTTAAAAATTTTGTAGTAATAATTTTTTCTACCTTATCAAAATTATCTATTCCCATTTCTTTTAAACTTGTAATTCCTTTGTCTTTAATACCACAAGGTATTATGTTTTTATATTTAGAAAGATCATTAGAAATGTTTATTGCAAAACCATGATAAGCAATCCATTTTTTAACTCTTATGCCAATAGCTGCAATTTTCATTAATTTTTTTTTATTTTTTACCCAAATACCTATATTTTTTTTATCAGCATATGATTTTATTTTGTATTCATTAAGAATTTCAATTATACAATTTTCAATCATACGTACTAATTTTCTTATATCTTTTTCTCTCTTATTTAAATTTAAAACAAAATATATTACTTTTTGACCTGGTGAATGAAGAGTGTGTTTGCCACCTCTATTAGTTTTAATTACTTTTAATTTTTTATTAACTAAATCTTCAATTTTTGAACTAATTCCTGCTGTATAAACTGTTTTGTGTTCCAATACCCATAACAATTCACTCTTTTTACCTAACAAAACGTCATCAACTCTCTTTTCAAGAATTTTAATAGATTCAATATAATCAACTGGTTTTACGCTGTTTTTAACTTCTATACTCATTTTAAGTTTGTGGTTTCAAACAAAATCAACTAAATATTTTCACAATAAAAAATTATACTTATGAGTTTAACAAAACAAATAACAGATAAAAAAGTAAATTTTGAGTTTAATAAAGAATTTATTAATGTTTTCAGTAAAAAAATCAAAGAAAACGATACTGTTTTTTTGAATAAAACATTAAAAGAGCTACATCCTGCTGACTCAGCTGACATTATTGAGAATTTAGTTCCAGAAAATAGATCAAAATTAATAGAATTAGAAGGATTTAATATTGATCCTGAAATTTTTATAGAATTAAACGAGTCTATTCAGACTGAAGTTTTTTTACTTTTGTCTACAGAATCAATAGCAAATATTTTAAAACATTTGGAATCAGATAATGCTCTCAAAATTATTGAAAATTTAGATGATAAAAAGAAAAATGTTGTTTTAAACAAACTTTCACCAAAAGATAGATTTTTATTACAAGAGGGACTTAGTTACCCTGAAGACTCTGCGGCTCGTATAATGCAGAGAGAATTTACTGCTATACCTAGCGATTGGTCAGTTGGGCAAACCATAGATTATCTGAGAGAAAATAAAGATTTACCTGAAGAATTTCTTGAAATTTTTATTATTGATTCAAATTTTAAACCGATTGGTACAGTTCCTTCCTCAAAAGTTTTGCGCACACCAAGAGAATCAAAAATGAGTTCTATAATGAATGAGGCTCAAGTTTTAATACCTGTTAATATGGATAAAGAAGAAGTTGGTCACATCTTTGAAAATTATAATCTAGTGTCAGCTGGTGTAGTAGATAAAGATAATAAATTAGTTGGAATGATTACTGGAGATGACGTTTTTACAGTTCTTAAGGAAGAGGCTGAAGAAGATGTTCTAAGATTAGCTGGAGTAGGAGACGAAGTTATTACAGATAGCATTTTACAAAAAACAAGAAGAAGATTTAACTGGTTATTATTAAACTTACTTACTGCATTATTGGCAACTTGGGTGATTAGCATTTTTGGCGCAACAATAGAGCAGATGGTAGCGTTAGCTTTCTTAATGCCAATTGTTGCATCAATGGGTGGAAACGCAGGTATGCAAACTCTAGCTGTTACTATAAGAGCCTTAGCAACTAAAGAATTATCTTCTGGAAATTTTGGAAAAATTGTAACTAAAGAATTTTTTATAGGAATATTAAATGGGATAATTTTTGCAATTATCACTGGAGCAATAGTTCATTTATGGTTTAAAGAATTTAATTTATCAATTTTAATAGCAGTATCTATGGTTTTGAACATGATAGTTGCTGGTTTATTTGGAATCTTAGTTCCAGTTTCTCTGAAAAAATTTAATATAGATCCCGCGATAGCATCAAGCGTTTTTGTTACAACAATAACTGATGTTATAGGTTTTCTTTCATTTTTAGGACTGGGTGCATATTTTTTTTACGGCTAAATGTTGTCAATTAATCTAACTTTACCAAGATAATAAGCTATAAATATTTTATATTTATTATTTTTAAGATAAGGTTTTGTTAATTTATTAACATTTATTACTTTCAAATATTCAATTTCTTTAATTCCTAAATTTTTAATTTTATTTTTTATTTTCCTTAAATAAGATTTATTTTTAATTAAAATCTTCTTTTTTAAGTATAAAAGTTTATAAATTTTTGAAGCAGTTAATTTTTCTTCGTTAGAAAGCAAAAAATTTCTTGATGAGCAAGCAATACCATTTTTCTCTCTTATAGTTTTACATCCAACTACTTTAGTTCCTTTGTGATTTTTTTTCACGAAATTTTCAATAATCTTTAATTGTTGCATATCTTTTTCACCTAAGTATATTCTTTTTGGTTCTATAATTTTGATGAACCTATCAACAACATCTACAACAGCTTTGAAATGTCCTGGTCTAAATTTTCCACAAAGTTTTTTTTCTAATGGACTAATTTTTATATTCCTGTTTTTTCCATCAAAATAAATTTGCCTATCTTTTGGTAAAAAAAGATAGTTAATTTTCATTTTTTTTAATGTTTTAATATCCCTATTAATAAATCTTGGATATTTGTAAAAATCTTTCCTATTATTAAATTGTGGTTTATTAATAAAAATCGATACAATCGTCTTTTCACACTCATAAATGCTTCTTTTAATTAAGGATAAATGACCCTTATGTAAGCCTCCCATAGTTGGTACAAAGCCTAAATTTTTTTCATTATGCAATAACTGTTTGAGTTTATTTTTATCTTTAATTATTTTCATTTGTAAATTTTAATTATTATATGTAAAAGAAAGCAATGATTAAACAGGCTATTATTCCGTTAGCTGGATTAGGGACAAGATTACTGCCACTTACAAGTGTTTTACCAAAGGAGCTACTACCTATAAAAGGTAAACCTGGACTTGAGTATATATTAGACGAATGTCTAAGCGCCGGTATCAAGGAATTTATTTTTATAATATCTAATAAAAAAGAAATGATAAAAAAATATTTTAATAATGATGCATTCTTTAAACATATTTTAAAAAAAAAGAAAAAAGATAAAAATCTTAAGCAAGAATATTATAAAATTAAAAAATTAAAAAAAATGATTAAATTTGTTTATCAAAATTCACCAAAAGGCACAGGAGACGCTGTTTTAAAATGTAGAAAATTTATAAAACAAGGTTATTTTTTAATGATTCTACCGGACGACTTAATAATTAAATCCAATTGTACCAAAGCTATGATTAAAATTCATAAAAAATTTAAGTCCTCGGTCATTGCCTCCAAAAAAGTTAGATCAAATGAAGTTACACGTTGGGGTATATTTGATTTAAAAAAAATTAATAAAAAAAATTTCTTAATAAATGATGTAATTGAAAAACCTAAAGTTAATTTAGCGCCATCCAATTATGCTGTTATTGGTCGTTACATACTACCTTCAAAAATTTTTAACTTACTAAAAAATCAAAAGCCTGGTCAAAATGGTGAAATTCATATTACTGATGCTATTAGAAAATTAATATTAAAAAAGGAAAAATTCATGGGGCATATTTTTGATGGTAAATATTTGGATTGTGGAACTATGAAAGGATATATTAATTCATCAATAGAGATATCTAAATTATAATTATGAAAATTTGTATTATAGGTACTGGTTATGTAGGACTCGTAAGCGGAGCATGTTTCGCAGACTTAGGTAATACGGTCTATTGTTTGGATAAAGACAAAAAAAAAATAGATTTATTGAACAATAACGTTATTCCAATTTTTGAGCCAGGTTTAAAAGAACTTGTAAGCAAAAATTTTTCATCAGGTAGACTTAAATTTACAACAGATTTAAAATTAGCAGTTAGAAGTTCTGATGTAATATTTATTTGTGTTGGCACACCAAGTTCAAAAAAAAATCGTTCAGCAGATCTACATTATGTTTTTGACGTAGCAAGAAAAATTTCTCCCCATATGAAAAAATTTAAAGTAATTGTAACTAAATCTACTGTGCCAGTAACCACAGGAGATAAAATTGAGAATATTATTATTAAAAAAGTTAGAAGAAGAATGTTTGAGGTAGTTTCAAATCCTGAATTCTTGAGGGAAGGTGAGGCGATAAGAGATTTTAGATTTCCAGATCGGATTGTTATTGGATCAAATAACAAAAAAGCTACATCAAAAATGAAATCGTTGTATGACCCATTGATTAAGAAGGGTGCAAAATTTTTATCCACAAGTAGACGTGGTGCAGAAATGATCAAATATGCCTCTAATGCTTTTTTAGCTACAAAAATTTCTTACATTAATGAAATTGCAAATTTATGTGAAGAAACAGGTGTCAGTATTGAAGAGGTATCAATTGGAATTGGATTAGATCAAAGAATTGGAAGTCGATTTTTAAGAGCGGGACCCGCCTATGGAGGCTCTTGTTTTCCGAAAGATACTAAAGCTATAACTGTAACTGGTGATTTATTTAATGTTAATTTATCGATAGTTAAGTCAGTTATTAAATCAAATGAGAAACGAAAAAAACTTTTAACTGAAAAAATTTTTAAAATTTTATCTAAAAAAGTTAAAAATAAAAAAATTACTTTTCTTGGTGTTACTTTTAAACCAAATACGGACGATATGAGAGAATCGTCAAGCTTATTGATGATACCATTTTTACTTAATAAAGGTGCTAAAATTAAGTATTACGATCCGACAGGTTCAAAAAATAATTTTTCCAAAAATAAAAACCTTTCCTTTTCTGCTAATATTAGCGAGGCATGTAAGAATGCTGACCTAATTATTATTCATACAGATTGGGAGGAGTTTAAAGCTCTTGATTTCAAAAAATTAAACAAAAAAAGAAATTTTAAAATTTATGATATGAGAAATCTTTATTCGCCTGAAGTTATGAAAAAAAAGGGACTAAACTACTATTCAATTGGAAGAACACACCTTTAAATTTCAAATATAGCATCTATTTCTACTGCTGCTCCCAATGGAAGCGAATTGGTACTAACAGCAGCTCTGGTATGTTTTCCATTTTCACCAAAGACAGCCGATAATGTTTCAGAGGCTGGATTAATTACTTTAGGTTGATCACAAAAATCATCTGTGGAATTTACAAATCCTGTAATTTTTATACAATTTTTTATTCCATCTAAATTACCATTCATAGCTTTATTAGCTTGAGCCAAAATATTTATTACACATAGTGTCGAAGCTTTTTGACCATCCTCAAGTGTTAAATCTTTACCAATTTTACCTTTAATAATTTTACCATCAGGTCCTATTGGTAGCTGACCAGAAATGTACAATAATTTTCCAACTTTTTTAAAAGCAACATAGGCGCCGACTGGATCTGGCGCCCTTGGTAATTTAATATTTAATTGCTTTAGCTTTTCGGATGACACTAATTTTTCTTTTTCATCCACTCTGGTTTTTTCCAGATTGACCAGCCTTTTTTTTCTGAAAAAGAATCTGATTCTGAACTTCCCCACTCACTATTAGATTTTGCTTTGCAAAATAATTTTCCAACTATGTTCCCTTTTATTTCATCACAATGCGAATCAGCTACAGCACTTGAATTGTAAAAAGTTAATACAAGCAATAGAGGTATAAATTTTAATATTTTCATTTTTTTCCTTTTTTCTTTTTATTCCTATCATATTCTTTTCTTTTTTCAATTAGTATTAAAGCTTCATCCATGTTTATTTCAAGAGGGTCTTTTTCTTCAGGTATTGTTGCATTTAATGATTTATACTTAATATACGGACCATATTGACCTTTCATTATTCTAACAGGTTTTTTATCTTCAGGATGTTCACCAAGATCTTTAAT
>MDTE01137731.1_pt1 | contig 13613 bp, 11 predicted proteins | sample 811231 | NCBI WGS metagenome assembly MDTE01 (sample SAMN05326651, study PRJNA326480) | marine metagenome | isolation source: seawater | place: Indian Ocean: Red Sea | collected 2010
CTCCTGTTTGGATGTATCCAATAATTCGGTCTCTGTGCTCCTGACTAATAAGTGGCCCCATTTCTGATTTGGGATCCATTCCTGGGCCTATAACAAGTTGCCCTATACGCTTATTGATGGCTTCTACTAGTGGGTCTGCTACATCACCAACCGCTACAACGACAGATATAGCCATACATCTCTCCCCAGCAGATCCATATGCTGCGGAAACTGCAGCGTCGGCAGCAAGGTCGATATCTGCATCGGGAAGAACCACCATGTGGTTTTTGGCCCCTCCTAGTGCTTGAACGCGCTTCCCATTGGATGTCCCTACTTCGTAGACAAGGCGGGCGACCGGTGTTGATCCCACGAAACTAATTGCATCAACATTTGGGTCAGCTAGAAGGAGATTGACTGACTCTGCATCACCATTGAGTAAGTTCACTACACCATCGGGAAATCCGGCTTCTTGGATTAGATCTACGAGAAAACCCGGAGCTGAGGGGTTCCGATCCGACGGCTTCAAGATGAATGTATTTCCGCACGCAATTGCGTTTGGGAACATCCATAGCGGGACCATGACCGGGAAATTAAATGGAGTTACCCCGACGCAAACTCCAACAGGTTGTCGGATTGTGTACACATCAACTCCTGAGGAGGCCTGTTCACTGTAGGAACCCTTTAGGGTTTCGGCGAAACCACAGGCATATTCAATGTTTTCTACCCCGCGAGCCACCTCACCTCGAGCATCCTCAAAGACTTTCCCATGCTCTTCGGTGATCAGTTCAGCGATACGGTCCTCGTTCTCAAGAACAAGGTTTCGGAATTTATACAGTAATTTCGTTCTGTGGGCGATTGACGTGTCGCTCCATTCATCAAAGGCGTTCTTGGCAGAGGCGATCGCAAGGTCAACCTCTTGTTTCGATGCGAGACCAATTTCCGCGACTTGCTCCCCTGTCGCCGGATTAAGTATTTCTCTCACTTCGGATTCTGTCGCATCGATTTTTTGACCGTTGATATGGTGCGTAATTCGGCGCATGTGTTCTCTCGCTTTAGCTATCCTAAATTAACCGTCTATTAAGTGAGACTTTAAAGATTTGACGGGGCAAGGCTATAGCCTTGCCCCGTTTAGCAAACCTTTAGCCCTTAGCTTCAACGAAGGCATCCGAGTATTTTGTTTCAAAATCACCGGTGTCTTCAATTGATTCAAGGGATTCGACGCCACCTGCATAGAGTGCCGGGTCTCTAACGAAATCAAGGAGGTCATCATAGTAACCCTCTTCATCTTCCGCCATGAGATCTAGCGATGCCTGGTTAGGGGTATCGTAGTAATTCCAATCAGTGAGCGCAGCCCCTTGCTCCGCGCTTAGCAACCAATTGATGAAGGTGTGTGCGGTACATGGATGCGGTGCGTCATACACGACTGCCATGTTGTCTATCCAACGTGTTCCACCTTCTTCCGGTACAAAGTAGACATAGTCTTCGTAATTGTCTTGATCTAAGAACTGTACGAACATGTCACCTGAGTAGCCATGGCCGATGACTGTTTCCCCGCTTGTGAGGAATTCATCAGCTGAGTCAGTATTGAAAGCAGCCAACCTGCTTGACGTAGCAGCGACTAAATCTTTAGCTTCATTGAGCTCGTCTTCACTGGTTGTGTTAAGTGAATAACCGAGGTACTTGAGAGCAGCACCCATTGTTTCTCGTGGGTCATTTAGCAGCTGGATCTGCCCATCAAATGCCCCCGAAATTGCCGGGTCGAAAATAAGTCCCCATGAACGTGGGAAGTCGGTTCCTACCACGGCGGTGTTCACGCCGATTCCGGTGGTGCCCCACTGGTATGGCACTGAGTACTTACCATCAGGGTCGTAATACAATCCACTAAAATCATCAGAGATGTTGTCGGCGTTTGGAATGACATCAAAGTTGAGTCGTTGTATTGAACCAGCTTCAATAAGAATGGAAACCATGTAGTCGGATGGGACGATTACGTCATATCCGGAATTACCTGCTGAAATGATTGGCTGCATTGCTTCATTTGAGTCATACGTGTCAAGGGTGAAACCTATTCCGTATTCTTCAGCGAATTCTGCTAGTTGCTCCTCATCAATATATTCAGCCCAGTTATACATGGCAAGGTCACCATCGACTTGCCCTAGTTCACATTCTGCACCCGCGCTATCATCATCACTTCCGCATGCCGCTAGGGCAAGTATGGAAATTGAGAACAGAACGGCGAGTAGCCGGAATATCTTTGTTCTTCTCATTTTTCTCCTCCCGACTTTTCAGTCGTTTTATGGATCTTTGTTAGCTATGCCTCGAGCGCGTTCTGCTACTAGCGATAGCCCCACCAAGAGCATAGATGAAACAAGCATAAGTACTGAAATTGAGTTGATAAGCGGTGTTACTCCCTTGCGGATAAGGCCAAAGACGTATACGGGTAACGTTGTCCAGCCAGGTCCAGCAACGAATTGTGTGATTACGACATCATCAAGGGATAAGGTCATGGCGAGCAAGGCTCCACCTGCGATTCCAGGAAGTATCTGTGGGAATGTAACATGTCGGAACGCTTTCCACCTGGAGGCGTAAAGGTCCACGGCTGCTTCTTCTAGATTTGTGCTCATGCCCGCAAGTCGTGCTCGAACGACGACTGACACGAAACTGATGTTAAATGCAATATGACTTATGGAGATTGACCAGAATCCTTTCCGTAGCCGTAATCCAAAGACGGCGTCGAGCAGGTCGAAGAATTCGCCGAAAAATAGTAGGAGCATCACTGCCATAGTCACATCTGGGATGATGATGGGCAGGTAAAGCAGTGCGTCAAAGACTTTCTTTCCTTTGAAAGAGAACCTTTCAAGCGCGAGAGCGGACATCGTTCCGAGAATCACCGAGATGATCGTCACGAACACCGCTATTTTTATTGAATCTGAAAGCGCTCCTCGGGCATTAGAGCTATCAATGAACTGCTCATACCAGCTAAGGGTGAATCCGCCCCAAGTCCCGACGTTGCGACTATCACTGAAAGAAAAGATGACCAGTAGAACAATAGGCGCATAGAAGAACAGGTAGACCAGCCAACCGTTTATGTGTAGCCCGATTTTGGCTAGACCTCGTGGTTCAACAGTACTGCTCACAGTGTCCTGCCTCCTTTACGGAAGTAGATGATGGTCATGACAAGCATCACTGCCATGAGCACAAAACTCAATGCTGCGCCAAAGGGCCAGTTGCGTGCTGTGAGAAACTGGGTCACTATGTAGCTTCCTAGCAGTGTGGTTTTCGCTCCGCCGAGAATTTCGGGGGTTACGTAGGCACCTAATGATGGGACAAATACAAGTATTGATCCCGCGATGACCCCTGGCATTGATAAAGGCAGTAGGACATTTTTGAATGATTGCCATCCGGTTCCATAAAGGTCTCTGCTTGCTTCTATTAATTGGCCATCTATTCTTTCGATCGCTGCATATAAGGGAAGGATCATGAATGGCAAATAACCGTAAACAAGTCCGAGAACAACGGCTTTTTGGGAGAAGAGCAGCTCGTGGGTTCCTAGTCCCAGAAATTCAGTTACTTTTGTAAAGGGGCCGTCATTACCTAGTATGACTCTCCACGCATAGTTTCTGACTAGAAAGTTAGTCCAGAACGGGATCATCACGAAGACGAGCATCACATTACGTATTGTCGGTTTACGTGTAGATAGGAAATACGCGAATGGATAAGCGATCACGAGGCAAATTACTGTTGTTAAGAGCGCTAACCAGAGAGAGCGGAACAGTATTGTCCTAACTATTGGTTCACCAATTTTCTGGTAGCTCTCAATGTTCCAACCCGATAGGTCGGTACCACCGAACCGGTTTCTGGTAGCGAAACTGTAGACGAGAACAATACCTAGGGGTATTACGAAGAATAGAACCAGATACAGGTATGAAGGCAAGGCCATTAGGAGACCCCTTCGGGATTCTTTCCTGAGAGCCGCTTTCTCAAATTCTGGTGTTGCTTCACCAGTCTCTAAATTCGTACCTGGTTGCCCCACCATTAGTCTTCAACTACCGAAATCGCGTCATGGTCCCAACTGACTGTCACTTCTGCGCCCGGTTCGAATATTTCCATTCCAGGGTTGTTTTCTTCTCGTACTTCTATTGAAAGCCAAGTGAACTTTATGGCATAGACCCGAGCGTTACCGAGATAGGTGATTGTTTCTACCGTTCCGTTTATGCTTGAAAGGCTGTCTGCTTCCTCCTGCAGGCGGCTTATTCTTACTCGCTCAGGACGTATGCTCAACGACACCCGAGTTCCTTCTTGAAATCCGCTTAATGCCCGTATCGGAACACCGTTTGTAAGGACAACTGTCTCCTCATCTGAGACAGTTCCTTCAAGAAGGTTAGTTCTTCCGATGAAGTCAGCTACGAACCTATTCGCTGGGCTCTCATAGATTTCTTCTGGGCTAGCTACCTGAAGAAGTTTTCCTTCATGCATCACAGCTATTCTGTCGGACATGGTTAATGCTTCTTCTTGATCATGGGTGACAAAGACGAAGCTGATCCCTACGTCCCGTTGTAGTTTCTTCAATTCAAGTTGCATTTCCTGTCGTAATTTAAGATCTAAAGCGCCGAGTGGTTCATCTAGGAGCAGCACTTTGGGTTGGTTCACCAGTGCTCGTGCAAGTGCAACACGTTGTTGTTGCCCTCCAGACATTTGGTCTGGCTTCCGGTCTTCTAACCCTTTCAGTTGAACAAGTTCAATCATCTCCATTGCTCTGCTGCGGGTTTCCTTTTTGTCAATTCCCTGCATCTTCAAACCGAAACCGACATTGTCGAGGACTGTCAAATGGGGAAAGAGCGCATAATTCTGAAAGACAGTGTTTACCGACCTTTTGTTGGGTGCGAGTGTCCCAACTTCCTCACCGAAGATAGACAGACTTCCCTGTGTTGGGAATTCAAGACCTGCGATCATCCTAAGGGTTGTTGTTTTCCCGCAACCGCTGGGTCCGAGCATGGCAAAAAATTCACCGTCTTCTATCGCTAAATCAACATTGTCAACGGCGACGACGTCTCCAAATTTTTTTGTGATTCCTCTGAGTTCAACTGCTGCTGTCATGGTCCCCCTTCCAGTAAATTCTATGTGCGCCCGAAAGGTTCCGGTGTGGCTCCGGCCTTTATTGCTTGAAGACATATGAAGTCATGGAGGAGGGTCGCTGCTGCGATTGATGTGATTTCTCCCACGTCGTAAATGGGAGCGACTTCAACGATATCCATTCCGACGATATTAAAATCTCCGAGGGATCGTATGGCTTCTAACGCTTGAGCTGAACTTAAACCCCCAGCCACAGGAGTTCCTGTACCCGGTGCAAAGGCGGGATCAAGACAATCAATGTCGAAAGTGAGGTATGCATTATTCTCTCCCACGACTTCGTTGAGAACATCAATCGCCGCGGGGATTCCTTCTCTGTGGATCCAAGGTGCCCCTAGCACGGTGAATCCGTATGTCTTGGAGTTGTGGGTTCTGATACCGATTTGCACTGAAGTCGTGGGATCAATTATCCCTTCATTCAATGCGCGAAGGAACATGGAACCATGGTCCATTCGTCTTCCATCATCAACCCAGGTATCGCAATGGGCGTCAAAGTGGATAAGTGAAAGAGGTCCATGTTTTTTAGCGTGAGCTTTAAGAATCGGGTAGGTGATGTAATGGTCTCCTCCCATGCTTAACATCATCGTGTTACTAGATAGGATCTCTTCAGCATGGAGTTCAATTAGTTCAGGCGCGTTTTGGGGATACCCATAATCTATGAAGCAGTCTCCATAATCGGCTACAGCTACATGGTCAAAGGGGTCGAACCCGAATGGGTACGCTTCTAGTTCAGCTAAACCAACTGATCCGGCGCGAATAGCCCGTGGGCCGAATCTGGTCCCAGGGCGATTTGAGGTAGCCATGTCAAAGGGAATGCCTGTTACAGCTATATCTACGTTATTTAGATCTTTGGTGTAGTTCCTCCGTAAGAAAGATAAAGCCCCCCCGAAGGTCATCTCTGGATCACGTCCAAAGAGCTGCTCCCTTCTGAAAGCCTGATCCCCCGCGCTCGGTTCTGCCATTAGTTCACCTCTTTGAAATCGGGGTTTCGCCAAATTATCAGCGCTGCGTAATTGTCTATTTCGGGGTTAGTTATGTAATTGGGAAGTGCTTGAACTAATTCGAAGCCATTTTCTAATTGGAATGAAAGGGTGGCGTCATAAATCTCTTTGCTTCTGACCCGGGCAATATACTCATCTGCTGTCATCTCATGCTTGTATTTTACGTATCCGGGCATAACTCCCCCTGCGACGATTCCCCGAAGATTCAAGCTTGTACACACCGATTTTCGTAGGATGTATAGCTCAGCTCCTATCCCACGTCTTCTGTATTCGCTACGAACGGCGATGGAGGTCCCGTAATACCAGTCGCCGTCAGGACGGTGTCCCGAATCTCCATTTCCTGGCATCATGTCATGTACCCGATGCTCAGGGTTTTCTTCATTGAAAAAAACCTGTATCCCTAATCCCATTGCTACCGGTGACTCGTTGTCAAAACCGACAAAACCACCTTCGGGGAAATCATTGGTTAGCGTTTGTAGTTCAGTTTCGTTGTAAAGATCATCGGGGTCTGATGTCGGAAACGACGAGCGTTCAAGGCTTTCAAGGTCTTTCGCCCATTCAAGCCGCGGATGCCTGTAACTGAGCCCAGACCGCTCCCCCACACTGATTATTTCGCCTTCAATCATCGTTCCACTCAATCAGTTCGTATTCGTTTTCTGCGGGCTGGCCCCAGCACGCCCAGAAATCTTTAGTGGCGGGTCGCATTATCGCGGCGCCGCTGGATTCAATGAGGAAAGGTTCTTCTGGTTTCCGGCAAATTGCTTCGTTGTCTCTGGTCAATTCGACAAGTCGCTTCGTGTCAATATCGCCTTGTTCTAGGAGATGTTTACCTCGCTCTAATCTCTCCATGGAATTACTGACCAACTCGGTTGGCCGCTCAGCCTGAACAGGTAGTGCCGCTGGGTCTATAACATGGTTGGTGTGCACGATTGGGGTTCCATTTAGTTCTTGTACTGGGCGAATTGATGGCATCGCTTCAACGTTGAACCCTTTCCCTGTTCGGTCCATGATTAGATAGTTATGTGCCCCTGCGAGATCGGCATCCAGCAGGACTTGGAGAGCGTCATCGGCGGTTGCCTTACGTAGCATGCCTCGAACAACCGAGGTCCAGGCCACGCCTCTTCTGCCATCTAACCCAGTTAGATTGTTTATCCCTACAGCAAGACCCTCTTCATTCATACCAATCTGGCCAACACATCCTGTCGTCGTGAAAACTATTACCGCTGGGGTGTTGTCTGGCTTTATGCGTAGAAGAAGAACGTGGTCGGTGGCGGTGTCATGCATATCCCATGTTTGTGCGAGGAATCCCGCTCCTTTCGCTCGGCTATTAGGAACGAGAACTGCTGTGCAGTCATCTTCTTGGAGCTCTGAGGGGGTGTGCCCACCGATTTCAGCTCGCACTGCATCAACGAAATCAGTGAAACCGCCGACGATTATCGCTTCTGCAATTGAAATTCCTGCCCCTTCTGCAAGCGCTGCCAATTCCGCGAAAAGGTCTTCATCAAAATCTTGATGTGCTGGGATCATAGATTCAGCTAGGTCAAGAATGTCAGCTTTATTTGCCATACCCCCCGACCATGAACCAGATGTTACGAGTCGGACGCGGTCTTCCGCATATTCTCGGATCTCTTGGGCAAATTGACGGCCATGGGTATAACCAATCGACTCATGTGTACCTCTGGCGTCAAGGATTCGTATTTGGGGGCGTTTCATGTGCCCATAATTTCATTAATGGCCCGTGCCGCTGTATCAATAACGATGTCAACATCGGAATCATCTATTACCAACGGCGGGCAAAATGCCAACGCCCCATTGATCGCCCTGCAAATGACCCCCAAATCGGCCATCCTGTCTCGGATCTCTATCCCTTGCTCAATAGTTGCTTCTGTGATTTGTCCCGCCCAGATAGCACCTACTCCGCGAACTTCGCTTAATAGTCCGTCACTCTGCAAGGCTTCTAACCCTTCCGATATACGTCTACCTACATGGGTGGCTCGAGCTAGCAGCCCTTCGCTTTCAATGAGATCAATGTTCGCTATGGCCGCCGCGCACGCCGCTGGATGCCCACTGTACGTGTAGCCATGCATGAAAACGAATTTGGGGTCTGCTTCTAACAGATCACAAATTTCACGGCTTATGAGGACGCCACCCATTGGCTGGTAGCCACTAGTTACCCCTTTAGCGAACGTAATTAAATCGGGAGTGACGTTGTACGTATCTGCCGCGAACCAGTTTCCTGTCCTTCCAAACCCAGTGATGACCTCATCAAATACAAGCAATGCGCCATGATCATCGCATAGACGCCTCAGTCCTTCAAGGAAGCCGTCGGGTGGGGGGAATACTCCACCTGCTCCCTGAACCGCCTCAGTAATGACTCCAGCTATCGCATCCCCGTGTTCTTTGAAAATTGTGGCTGCTGACTCAATGTTCGTGGGGTCGATCTCTAAAACACTTGGGAGCAAATCACCCCACCCTTCTCTGTTAGCCGGAATTCCTTGCAATGCCGTCCCCCCGATATTTACCCCGTGGTAACCGCGACCACGACGGAGGATTATCTTCCGTTCAGGTTCCCCTCGGAGTATCGCTGTTTTGCGCATCAATTTAATTGCTGAATCAACTGATTCAGATCCTGAACTACACAGAAATACCCGACCATCAGGAAACGGAGAGACGGAGCGGATACGTTCAGCTGCGGCATCTGAAATACTGCTTCCCATTGGTGCGAACGTGTGGTAGGAACTAAGCGTCTTTAACTGTTCAGTTATGGCTTGTATCAGTTCAGGGCGGTTATGACCTACCTGGCAGTACCAGAGGCTCCCTAATCCATCAATATATTCTTTTCCGGTATCGTCCCAGACTCGTACTCCCTCAGACCGTACAAGGGTTCGGTACTCGTTAGAGGATGGTTTAGAGAATGGGTGAAGTAAAGCCGATGTCATTGAACCTCCGCTGACAGTCTTCCCGTAACACTACCCATTAGATATTCCGTGTGCTAGTCCTGTTTCCTCTTTGAACTTGCAGGTCAGAGACATGTAGAGTTGGATGACTTCTATGTCTGCATTGTCCAACGCCCAACCAGTTCCACTTTGGCTCGACTCTTTGGACATGAACGCTCCTATGCGTCCTGCAATCCAAGGCGATGTTTCTGTTGATGTCGCTGTGGTAGGTGCAGGTTTCAGCGGCCTTTGGGCGGCTTACTACTTACTAGAACATGATCCGTCATTGCAGGTCCTTGTCCTCGAGAGGGACCATTGTGGGTCTGGAGCCTCGGGCCGAAATGGCGGCTGGTGTGAAGGGGCATTAGCTGGAGGCACTGCGAAATATGCGAAAAGGTCTTCACTCCAAGACGCTATCCGTTTGGAGTGGGAGATGATAAAAACCGTTGACGAGATTCATCGAGTAAGTGAACTTGAGGGAATAAATTGCGGGTTCAAGAAGGGTGGTTTCATCCGTGTAGCTCGTAATGAGCCTCAAGCCCAACGCTTTGTTTCCGAAATAGATTCGGAACGATCTCGAGGTTTCGGTGAAGATATTATCCGCCTACTTGACCCAGTGGAGGCACGTGAGCACCTAAACGCTACAAATGTGCGCTCAGGAATTCTCTTCTCACCTTGTGCTGCTATTGATCCTGGCCGACTTGTCCGCGGGCTTGCCTCTGCGGTGGAGTCTCGCGGAGGGAAGATAGCGGAAGGGACAACCGCTGTTGATCTGGAGAAAGGGAAAGTGCGTACGCTTGGGGGTGATGTAAAAGCAGATGTGATTATTCAAGCGACAGAAGCTTTTACCAGAGATTTGAAGGGAAAGAAGCTTGATCTCCTTCCCGTGTATTCACGAATGATCGCAACCGAACCGTTGAGCGATGACCTCATGAGTGAAATAGGGCTAGCGCATCGGCCCACATTTTCTGATGGCCGCTACATCGTGATTTACGGGCAGCGCACGGAAGATAACCGTATCGCTTTTGGGGGGCAAGGAATGCCACCATATCTTTTCGGATCACGAATCGACTCAACCATTCAAAGAAATGAGCTATCTCACCAGTTAATATTGGAGAACCTGATTGAGTTACTGCCGCAACTCAAAGATGTAGCTGTAACTCATCGTTGGGGTGGGGTCCTCGCGATTCCTCGAAACTGGCTACCTGGCCTTCGGTATGACAAAGGGTCAGGATTGGGGTTTCTCGGCGGGTACGTCGGCGAGGGCGTAGCGGCCGCGAACTTGGCTGGGAGAACGATGGCTGATTTAATTCTAGGTCGGGAGACGGATCTGGTTTCTCTTCCCTGGGTTGGGGTACATTCCAGACGTTGGGAGCCGGAACCACTCCGCTGGATTGGTGTGAGGGCGAGTCGTAGATTGATGGGTTCAGCAGATATCTCTGAAACCAGAAAAGGCAAGACTGCGCGACTGGCGATGAAAGTTGCTCATATGCTGCGAGGTGATTGATAGCTGCTCGGCGTGGCGTGCTCTAATTGACGGATTTGACTGCTTCACTGATGATCTCTACAGCTTGATCTATTTCTGCTTCAGAAACATTTAGCATTGGAGTGACTCTAATCACGTTGCCGAAGACGCCTCCTTTGCCAAGCAATAAACCCATGTCTTTACAGATTTCTAGGAACTCAGCTGCCCTTTCTGGATATGGCTCTATAGGTATGCTCTCTAATGGGGCACCTACGATTTCAAGCGCAACCATTAGCCCGCGGCCACGGAGATCCCCAATCCACGGTGTTGCATCAACTGTTGGTTGCAAACCATTGATCAGCCTTTCTCCCATAGTCCGTGCATTTTCCTGAAGGTTATTTCCAATGACTTCCCGAAATGTTGCTAAACCCGCGGCAGCTGACAGCGGATTGCCCCCGAACGTACTGAAACTGAGGGCAGTTATAGTCTCCATGATCTCCGCCCTCGCCACAATCCCCGCCAGGGTGATGCCGTTACCAACACCTTTCGCGAAGGTAAGCATGTCCGGTGTGATGTCGTGCGCCTGATAGCCCCAGAAGTGCTTACCGGTTCTGCCCCATCCAGTTTGCACTTCATCGCTGATGATGAGAGCACCATAGTTTGAGAGGGTTTTCTGCATCTGGCCGTAGAAACCATCGGGGGGCACTGTGAAGCCGGCTACTCCCTGTATGGGTTCGAAAATAAGGCAGGCGATGTTTCCAGTTGTGGCGGTGTCGATAATCTGTTGTAAATCAGCTACGCAAGCATTGGTGAGGTCTTCCTCTGGGATGTCCTGAAATGGGCTCCTAAGACGATAGGGGCCCTGAACATAATTAACGGAAAGGCCAGAGATGCGGGATGAAAGCCATGAGGACTGGCTGGTGATTGCTTGTGTGGCGAAAGTCCGTCCATGGTAACTATTTCTTATAGCTAACACTTCGTTTGAGTTCCTGTAACTCGTCGCGAGCATCAGGGCGGTATCGTTCGCCTCGCTTCCCGATGTGGTGAAGAAAACGCGTGCGTCAGGAATACCCGAAGCCGCCGCTATCTCCTCGGCAAGTTCAATCATCGGTTCAGATAGGTAAAGGGTGCTGGTATGGAGGATTTTACTTGCTTGCGACTGTATGGCCTCAGTAACTGCAGGGTTGTTGTGACCGATCATTGTTGTCAACACTCCACCGAAAAAATCCAGATACTGGTTGCCTTCAACGTCCCAGACGTAACTGCCCTCTCCCCTCTCTATGGATATCGGTTTCGCATAAAGGGGGTTAATATACGGAGCCATGACTGCTTGATAGCGTTGATTTAGTGAATCGTTGGTTGTCATTCCCGAAATCCTTTAGTGATCGGTGTTAAAAAGGATACGGCAGGTGTGGAGGGTTTCCCTATTACTTTGAGACAACTTTTCTTTTACTGTTTAAGTTGTTTCTCTATCCATTCCGCTACTCCTTCATTGTCACATGATTCGGTTGTGACGTTAGCCGCATCTTGTACTCGTTCCTCTGATTGCCCCATAGCAACGCCTGTTCCTGCCCATTTCAGCATTGATAGGTCGTTCAATCCGTCACCAAATGCAACCACGTCCGTTTGTTCTATGCCCAGATGGCCTGCAAGCCAAGCAAGACCTGTTCCCTTTCCGCTGCCGGTTGGGAGCAGTTCCATCATCGGCAATCCAGAATACTGAACTCCGACATCAAAGTCTTTACAGATGTCAACTGTTAAAGAGAAAAGCTCATCGAGTCTATGTATGTAGTCGCGGTGGTAAATCACGAGGTCTCGGATCTCCGGTTTAAGCGCGGTAAGGATATCGTCAACGATTTGTCCCGGAGATAGCGTTATCCCCGCGGGCATTGCGTCAACTATTTCGGGTTCCCCTACCATTTCTTTCCCTATCGCTGCTCCGATTGCGGCGTCCTTGATCTGCTCTCTAACGGCGGAAACAAGGTCTATTGCTGTCCCTACCGGAATCTGCCGTGCATAGATGAGTTCTCCCTCACGGTCATAGGCTTCCGTTCCGTTTGTGCATAGAGCGAACTGTACAGTGGGAAGGCTGGTGAGAAGATTCCCAAGGGTTCCCCAGTCTCTTCCAGTGGCTAAGGTGAGTACCGCTCCAGCCCCTGATGCCGAAGCTAACGCGTTTATTGTTCTTTCGGTGAGTTCGCCGCGATAGTTTAAGAGGGTCCCATCAACATCAAAGGCAAGGAGTCTTCCTTTCAGTTTGGCGTGCGATGTCTTCTCCTGCTTTGCTTCTGTCATCGGAGTTCCACAGGGATCATCTCTCCGTGTGCGATGAGTAACTCATCCACCAAATCCCAGATCTGGTCAAGGCTTAACTCAGCGCTTGTATGAGGGTCCAACATTGCAGCGTGATATATGCGTTCCTTGTTTCTGGTGAGAACTGCGTTGACGGTTAGCGATTGCACATGGATGTTGGTTTGGATTAAGGCCGCTAAATGTGGAGGCAGGTCACCGACTGGTATCGGCTTTATACCATTTTCATCTACTCGGCATGGAACCTCTACGCAACAATCTTCAGGAAGGTTTAAGATCAGGCTTTGATTGATGACGTTGCCGTTGAAAGTCCGTGGGGTTCCGGTTTCGATGCTATGGATGATTCCTGCACCGTACTCGTTGCTAGGTTTAATCTTGAGTTCTTTGTCTGGGTTCTCAAGATCAGATCGGAGTTTCTCCCACTGAAGAATTTGTTGTTCGCATCGTCGGGGGTATTCATCTAGGGGAATTCCGTATTGGGTTATGAGGTCTTCGCGGCCGTTTTTTATGAACCATGGGACGTATTCTGAGAAATGTTCGCTTGATTCGGTAACAAAGTGTCCGGTCCGGCGGAGTACCTCATACCTGACTGCATCTGATATAGAAATTCCCACCGGGAATTCCCTTATTGGTGGCTCCGCGTTACCACGCTGTTTGAGTAACGGGCATAGGTCGGACAGCCCGTCTTCATTTCTGTGTTCCAGTTTCAGAAAGAAGGACATGTGGTTTATACCAGCAGCGAGGTATTCCATTTGCTGTGGAGGGATGTGAATATCTTCGGCTATCTGCGCA
>MDTE01058228.1_pt1 | contig 13612 bp, 12 predicted proteins | sample 811231 | NCBI WGS metagenome assembly MDTE01 (sample SAMN05326651, study PRJNA326480) | marine metagenome | isolation source: seawater | place: Indian Ocean: Red Sea | collected 2010
AGCGATTTGTCTTCTTGCATATCTTTATAATATGATAAAGGCAAACCTTTCATTGTTGTTAGCATTGCTTGCAGAGAACCAAAATTTTTTCCAGCTCTTCCTCTTATTAGTTCTGCTGGATCTGGATTTTTTTTTTGTGGCATAATAGATGATCCTGTTAATAATTTGTCATCAATTTTAATAAGTTTAAATATATCAGAATTCCAAATAATTAACTCTTCAGCAAATCTTGAAATATGCATTGCGCAGATTGAAGCGGAAGATAAAAAATCTAAAGCAAAATCTCTGTCAGATACTGAGTCAATTGAATTATTGGTAGGTTTTTTAAAGCCCAATTTTTTAGACGTAAAATTTCTATCTATATTGTAAGAAGTTCCTGATAATGCACCAACACCGAGAGGACACTCGTCTATATATTCAATATTGCTTATAAATCTTTTTTTATCCCTCTTAAACATTTCAACATAAGCTAACAAATAATGAGCAAAAGAAATTGGTTGAGCATTTTTTAAATGAGTAAAACCCGGCATAATAGTGTGAAGATTATGGTCAGATTTTTTTAAGAAGGCTTTAATTAAATCATTTAAATTTCTAACTATTCCTTTAGAAGCTTTTTTTATCCATAATTTAAAGTCAGTAATTACCTGGTCATTTCTAGATCTTGCTATGTGCAAATAACCAGCATCATTTCCTATAATTTCAAAAAGTCTTTTTTCAATATTTAAATGAATATCTTCATATTTTTTATCAAATTTGAACTTATTTTTATTAATTTCATTTCTTATTTTTTTTAGTCCATTGATTATTTTATTACCTTTTTTTCTATCAATTATTTTTTGCTTGATCAGCATTTGGGCATGCACAATAGAACCAAAAATATCTTCAACATATAACCTTTGATCAATATCTATTGAAGCTCCAATCCTCTCAAAAATTTTTGAAGTTGGTCCCTTAAATCTTGTACCCCAAACTGCTTTATTTTCGTTTTTCATGTGTTAAGTTCTTATTTTTAATGTTTATAAATCAAAATATTACAAAGTTTATAATTCTAATCTTTTGTTTTAGTATTTTTTCATCAATATCACAAACAAATGAAGATGTTCCACTCAATAATTTGGCCATAAACGAAAACCCAAAGCCAATTTCATCCATAATATTTGAAGATTTTTCAGGCAATCAAATTAATCTAAATCAATACAAAGGGAAGCTTGTAATTATCAATTTTTGGGCAACGTGGTGCGCCCCCTGCAGGAGAGAAATGCCTTCATTGGATAAACTGTATAAAAATAGCAATTTTAAAAATTTAGAAGTTTTTGCGGTCAATATGGAACAACCAGATACATTAAAAACAAAAAAATTTTTTTCTGATCTTAATATTCAAAAATTAAAAATTTACTTTGATAAAAATTTGAATTTTGTAAAAAAATTTAATTTAAAAGGAGTGCCTACTACAATTTTAATCAATAAAAAAAACGAAGAGTTTGCTAAAATTGTTGGGGAAGTTAATTTTCAAGATAAAAAATTTTTAAAATGGTTATTAAAATATGACTAATTATGTTTTAGACGCTTTATCAATAAATCCTTTATCAAAAAATAAACCAAAACAAATTATAGTATTGTGTCATGGTTATGGAGGGGATGGAAAAGATATAAGTGCTCTTGCTATCAATTGGCAGAGGTTTTTACCTGATGCAATTTTTTTGTGCCCTAATGCACCTGAAGTTTGCGCAATTAATGCGTTTGGTTTTCAATGGTTCGATTTAGGGTCAGATAAAGAAGAAATTATTCTTGAAAAATCTTTAATAGCCGAAGAAAAGTTAAACATGTTTTTGGATCAAGCGCTTGATTATTTTCAGCTAAACCCAATTAATTTGGCCTTAGTGGGGTTTAGTCAAGGATGCATGATAAGCATTCAAGTTGCTATCAAAAAAAAACAACAAATAAATTGTGTACTTGGTTACTCTGGAAAAATAATTAATCAAAAAAATTTATCGGATAATATTAACTCAAAGCCACAAATATTTTTAATGCATGGAGCAAATGATACCATTGTTTCATCAACATATCTTTTAGAAGCCAAAGAATATTTAACAAGACATGGAATAAAAATTAAAACAAAAATGTTTAAAAATTGTGAACATAGAATACCTGTAGAAGGATCTAGCCTTGGTTTAGCATTTTTGAAAAAAAATCTTTTATAATTGAAACATTTTTTTAACAAACTACTTCTTGCAAAAATTATTTTAATCCGCTAACTTATTGAAATGATTATATCTTCGACAGAGAAAGTTCCTTTGGAAAAATGTCCGGCACTAGTATTAAATGCTGACTTTAGACCATTAAGCTACTATCCTCTTTCACTCTGGTGTTGGCAAGATGCAGTTAAATCAGTATTTCTTGAAAGAGTTAGCATAGTATCTAATTACAAAAGAAAAATAAGAAGTCCATCTTTCGAAATGAGCTTGCCCAGCGTTATTGCTTTAAAAAATTTTATTAAACCTTCAGAACATCCTAGCTTTACAAGATTTAACGTTTTTTTGAGAGATAAATTTACTTGTCAATATTGTGGAGATAAAAGAGATTTAACTTTTGATCACTTGTTACCAAAATCAAAAGGTGGCGTGACAGATTGGGAAAATGTTGTCACGGCTTGCTCAACTTGTAATGTTAGAAAAGGTGGCAGGCTATATCCTTTTTCTGAAATGAAATTGCATAGAAAACCTTTTAGGCCAACAGTAGACGACTTACATCAAAATGGAAGAAATTTTCCACCAAACTTTTTACACGAAAGTTGGATGGATTATCTTTATTGGGATGTTGAGCTTTTACCTTAACTATTTTTTGATTAGTTTTTTCCATAATTAATAAATAATTTTGTAAATACAGCACTTAATGCAATGGAAAAAATAAAATTAATTGTAGCAAGAGAAAAACCAAAAATTCTTAAATTTACATCTTTACAACTTATTTTACTTTGTTTTAGCTGCTCTAAAACTTCCTCCTTTGACATGGTTTCTGAAAAATTTCCAGTTGTGCATGCTGTTGATTCTTTAAAAAAACCTTGCTCAATTCCAAAATGATAAAAAGCAAGTATAGCGCTTGCAGCAAATACAAAAGATAGAAGTAAAAAAGTTATCTTTTCATATTTCTTGATTAAAAAAATGTTAATTATTAATAAAGCTGAAATAAAGTATGGAATTCTTTGATAGAGACATAATTCACAGGGTTTATGATCCAGTCCATATTCAACTACAAAAGCAGAAGTTAAAACCAAAAAAATAAATATTAGTATAATGAATAGAAATTTTTTATTTATTTGTTCTTTCATTTTTATTTTAGAAATAAAATATAAATTCCTGAAGCTAATATAATAATTATTAACGCAATGATAATACTCCATTTTGTTCCTTGCTTATCCAGGAAGGGACCTATTTTCTGACCAAACTTATAAGTAAGGTATGCAACAAGAAAAAATCTTAAGCCTCTTGTCACAATACATATAAAAATAAAAGATAGTAAGTTATAATGGATTATACCGCTTGAAATAGTTAAAAGTTTAAACGGTAAGGGTGTAAAACCTGCGGTAACTAATACACCTAACCAGGCAAAAAATCCTCCACCAGTTGAAAATCTTTCTTTAAATGTAGAGGAATATTCGTAACCGTATAATTCAAAAATTCTAATTGCGACTTCGTTTAAAGAGTAACCAATATAATAACCAAATAAAGCGCCCAACACAGAAAAAACAGTTGCTATTAAAGCTATTCTTATAAATTCATTTCTCTTTGAGATTACCATTGGAATTATCATTACATCGGGCGGTATAGGAAAAAAAGAGCTTTCGATGAATGCTTCAACCGCTAGAATTGGTTTAGCGTATTTATAACCAGCCCAAATAACACACTTATCGTATAATTTTTTAATCATTTAATCTAAATTTTTATAAAACTATTTTTAAAAGCTTCTTTCCATTTTTTACTAAAATCTTTATCGAACGTTATATTTAAATCAATATCAGATAAAATCCAATGATCTCTTTCCATTTCACCCTCCAATTGACCACTTCCCCATCCAGAATAACCAAAAATGACCAAACTTTTTTCTGGTCCTTTATTTTCTGCTATATCAAGTAAAATTTTATAATCTTGACTAATAGCAATATCACCATATTTTTTTGTGGTTTTACTTTTGTACTCGTTTGAATGTAATATAAAAATCTCTTTAACGTCTACTGGACCACCCCAAAATACCGGAATATTTATTTCAAACAACTTTTCTCTTTCTTCAGATGTATTTAAAGAAGGATCTATTAGCAAAGCTAACGGCATTGTTCCTATACGTTTATTTATTACAAGTCCCCATGCTCCACTTTCATCATTTTCTAGCATGACAATAACTGTTTCACTGAATCTATTATCTCTCATTTTTTCAGTGGCAATTAGAAAGTGATTTTTTACACTACTATAAAATTTACCCTTAAGATAATTTTTTGGGCTTTCAGCTGAAGTAATATCGTTATTTAATAACGATATTATTATTATATAAATTGATAATAATAATATTCTTTTCTGCATAAAATCTTTATAATAATATACATGAATATTGTTACAGATGTAATTTTACCACTAGCTTTAGCTTTTATTATGTTTGTGCTGGGTTTGGGCTTAACCGGTGCAGATTTTTTGAGAGTAATAAAGCAACCACGTGATTTTTTTGTGGGCTTTTTTTTGCAAATTATATTACTTCCAATTATAGCTTTTATTCTTATAAAGATATGGTCTATAGCTCCTGAATTAGCCGTTGGAGTAATGATTATTGCTGCAGCACCTGGCGGCGTAACATCGAATTTATTAACATCTTTTGCAAAGGGTGATGTGGCACTTTCAATATCACTTACGGCAATAATTAGTTTGATATGTGTTTTTACTATTCCATTTATTGTTTTAACTTCAGTTAACCTGCTAGGTGTTTCTGTATTAAATCAAAATATTTCGCTAATTAGTATGTCACGAGACATGTTTTTAATTGTTACTGTACCTGTAATATTGGGAATGGTATTAAGAAAAATTTCCTATGGAATAACATCAAAACTTGAACCCATAACAAAAAAGATATCTATTGTACTTTTTATACTTGTTTTATTAGGCGCTATAGCGGCAGAGAGAGATAATGTTGTTACTTATTTTGCTCAAGCTGGCTTGATAACTTTAGCACTTAATGTTGTTATGATGTTTGTTGCGTATTATATTGCTCAGTTGCTAGCCTCAGGTATAAAACAAAAAAAATGTATTACCATTGAGTGCGGCTTGCAAAATGGAACGTTAGCAATATTTGTGGCAACATCTATATTTGGAGGGGGAATGTATGTGATACCCGCAGCTACCTATAGTTTGATAATGTTCGCAACTGCATTAATATTTGTATATTTTGTTAAAAAAATCTCTTAAATAAATTCAAAACATAATGAGTTTTTATATATTAATTAAATGGAAAGTGGGCGAATGGCGGAACTGGTAGACGCGCAGGACTCAAAATCCTGTGGTAGCAATGCTGTGAGAGTTCGAGTCTCTCTTTGCCCACCAAAACTAAATGAAATTAAATGAATTTAATAATTTAATTGATTTGTTTTTTAATCAAGCGGAAAAACAAAATCCAAAAGAAGTTTTTTTGGAATGGCTTAATATTATTAATAGAAAAAAATTTACTTGGTCAGAAACTACAGCTCATATTTATAAACTTGCAAAAATTTTAAAAAACCAAATTAATGATGGAGATAGAGTTCTTTTACTCTCAGAAAATCGTCCAGAATGGCTTATAGCAGATTTATCTATTATGTTAGCAAACGGAATAACTGTTCCGGCATATATTACATATACAGAAAGTGACTACAGATATTTAATTGAGGATTGCAAACCTTCGACTGTTATTGTTTCAAACAATTTTTTGCATAAAAAAATAAAAAAAATTATTGATGAAAAAGATTTTATCAAAAAAGTAATCACCTTCGACAATATTCCTGGAGTAAGCTACCAACAAAAATATTCAGACTTTTCTAGTATAATAAAAAATAATTTAAAAAAAGAAGATAAAATAAAAAATATAAAATTGAATAGAAGTTCGCCTGCATGTATAATTTACACCTCAGGAACAGGCGGAAATCCAAAAGGAGTTATCCTAAGTCACGGTGGTATACTAAATAATATAGAGGGTGCTAAAGAAATTTTAGAACCATTAATTGATAAAAGACCAGTATTTTTAACTTGGTTGCCTTTGTCTCATTCTTATGAACACACAGTTCAGTTTGTCCAAATTGCAGTTGGAGCAAAAATATTTTATGCCGAAAAAATAGAAAAACTCCTAGATAATATCTCAGAAGCGAAACCTACAATTATGACAGCGGTTCCAAGATTTTACCAAAATCTTTATAATAAAATAAATATTAACATGAAGAAGGCTACAGGATTAAAGAAAAAATTAATTGAAGCTACAATTAATCTAGGAAAGAAAAAACTTTTAAATAAAGAAATGAATCTATTTGAAAGAATAATAAATTACGTAGTAGATATTTTAGTCAGAAAAAAAATAAAAGATCAATTTGGAGGAAATTTAAAAGCATTTGTGTCTGGAGGAGGTGCCCTTGATAAAAAAATAGGTGAGTTTTTAAATGCTATAGGATTACCAACTTTACAAGGATATGGTTTGACGGAAACCTCACCTGTAGTTAGTTGCAATCCTGTTAATAAAATAAGAGTAGAAACAGTAGGTCTACCATTTAAAGGAAATGAAGTAAAAATAGCTCAAGATGGAGAGATATTAATTAAAGGGGAAAATGTAATGTTGGGCTATTGGAACAGAAAAGAGGATACTGAAAAAACTATTAAAAACGGATGGCTATATACAGGCGACATCGGAGAAATTGACCCCAAAGATGGTTATTTAAAAATTACTGACAGAAAAAAAGATATAATAGTTAGCGCAGGAGGTGACAACATTTCTCCAGCAAAAATTGAAAACCTTTTATCAAATTCTTTAGCGATAGATCAATGTATGATTTATGGGGACGGAAAAAATTATTTGGTAGCATTAATTGTTCCTTCTAAAGAATTTAAAGGCAATAAGGACAAAATAAGTAAAATTATAGATGAAGTTAATGAAAATTTAACTTTGGTTGAAAAAATTAAAAAATTTTATTTAATTGAAGAGAGTTTTACGATAGAAAATGGATTGCTTACCCCAACAATGAAAATAAAAAGAAGTAAAATAATTTTAAAATACAAAAATATTTTAGAAAATTTTTATAAAAAATAATAAACTTAATTTGAAATAATCCTTAAAAAAACATTGTTATTGCTTGTTTTTTTTCATTATAAAAATAATTTTGAAATACTTTTAAAAAAAATTTTTATTTTAAAAATGTTAACATAATTTGTGTTTGACATAAGTGAAAAAAAACTTAAAGCTTAAACAAATAAGCGAATCACAAAGTGATTTGTTTTAATTAAAACAAAAGGGAGTAGAAAATGGCTAAACGTAGAAAGAAAAAAAAGGGTAAAAAGAAGAAGAGCAAGAAAAGAAGAAGAAGAAGAAGAAGATAAGTTAAGCCTTTTTTAATCATTTGCGCCCCTCTTCATTTTGAGGAGGGGCGCTTTTTATTTTTAAACTTCGACTTGAGCTGGATTTTCTAATCTTTTTAAGGCCTTATCTATTTTAATTTTTCCTTTTTCTCCCAAAACAACAGTAAACTCAGCTTTTAATCTTTCATAAGCTTTTTCAAAAAGCTGTCTTTCACTATAAGATTGTTCAACTAGTGTATCAGTTTTTTTGTTCAAATCTTTTACTACTTCTGCAAGTTGATAAAGTTTACCGGAATTAATTTTTTGTTCGTATTCTTGGGCTCTTCTGCTCCACATTGTTCTTTTTATTTTAGGTTTACTTTTCAAAATATTAATTGCTTTATTGATTTGATTGACGCTTGAAACATGTCTTAAGTGCGATTGTTGATTCAGAGGTATGCTTAATGTCAATTTTTCTTTTTCAATAAATACTTTGTAAAAAGTTATATCAATACTTCCTATTTTTGCTTTATCTATGGAAATTATTTTTCCAACGCCATGCTTTGGATATACTACATAGTCTTTTATATTATAAATTTTTTTTTCGTTAGGTTGCTTTTCTATTTTTTTTATTTTAATTTTTTCTTCATTTGCTTTAAAAGTATTTAATTTATAAGCACTTTGTTTAGCTGTCTTTTTAGTTAAAATTTTTTCTTTTTTTTTAATTTTCTTTTTAATTTTCTTTTTTTTGGGCATTACGAATATTAATCTCCTTTGCCTGGTTTATCATCTAAGTATTTTAATTTACCTTTAACATCACGCCATTTTTTTTCATCTGCAGGCACATCACTTTCTCTTTTTTTTGTAATATTTGGCCAAGATTCAGAATATTTTTTGTTAAGCTCTACCCATTTATTTGTTCCTTCATTAGTATCTGGTTCTATAGCATTTATAGGACACTCAGGTTCACAAACTCCACAATCAATACATTCATCAGCTTTAATAACGAGCATATTTGCACCCTCATAAAAACAGTCAACAGGACACACTTCTACACAATCCATTAATTTGCATTTGATACAATTTTCATTGACGATATAAGTCATATTTTATTTTAAATTTTGGACCTTTGTTTTTATTATTCCGCTATCTTTATCAGCGATATAGAGCAAACCACAAATTCTCCTGACTAAGGTTGATTCATAGCTATCACTAATTCCATCCGAATATACTATTTTCCAAATGACTTCAATTATTTTTAATCTATATTCCATGGAATATTTTTTAATTTCTCTTGTGAATTCAACTATCTGATTTGATGCATCTTCTTTTTCTTCTGCGTGTTTAAGTAATTTTTCAGCTTGGTTAGGATTTATATTATTTATATCTATTAATGCTCTTGTGATAATTTTTTTTTCTTTATCTGTGTAATTTTGATCCATTTTTGCAGCATGCACTAGTAAAGATGCAACTATTACATCTTTATCGTTTAAATTTCCTTTTTCCTTTTTTTTAAAAATATTTTTAAACATTTATCTAAGTCTTAGTTCTGATAATTTTTTAAAAGGGTTATTTTTGTTTGCTTTTTCTTTTTTATTCTTTTCGAATTTTGGTTTATAAACGAAAAACTCTCCCTTTTCAAATTCAGTTTTTTTTGGCTTATAATGCATTAATTCTAATAATTTAAAGAAATTCTCCTTGTTACACCCAATTAAATTGATCATATCAGAGTCAATTTTAAAGGCGTTATCTTTACTAATTTCAATAATTTTAACAAAAAGTTTTTCCAAAATATCCACTCTTACATAAAAATTATTAAAATTTTCAAAACCACATATTAAAAGAAATTTATTATTTTTAGCGCTTTCATTTTTTAAAAAATTTAATCCAGATTTTGGAATTATATAATTCTTATCTTCAGGAAAATATAATTTCCATAATTTTATTCTAAGATTTACAGCATTTGGCTTAAGCATTTTAGGAAGAAAAATATGATATCTTCCTATTTTTATACCAGCTTTTCTTAAATTCACTCTATCTTCTTTAGAAATATTTTTAATCATTTGATTAATGTTCTCTCGTTTTATTACTCCATTATTTTCAAACAATTGATAACAAAGAGCCCTGACATATCTATTTTTAGAATTTGATTTATTTAAACTAACAAGATTTGAGAGTTTTGATGAAATAAGATTGTCTAGTTTTTTTTCTAAATTTATCTGCAATTTTTCCCTGGATTCTATATCAATAGCTTCATCAACTAATAATACAATTTTTGGATGAAGATAATTTTTCCCTTTGGTAATATAAGCAATTGGATTATCCATCCAATATATTTTGTTATCTTCATTAATTTCAAAAGACTCATCATTAATTATTTTTTTAGATCTTCTCATTAACTCAGGGGCTATTGCTTGACGTGCGGCTTTTTTGAGTGATTTGATATCTGTTTTTAACGATCCTGATTTTAGATCTAAATCTAATTTCATTCCTTTTAAACTTCCAATATATTGGCCATCAATAATAACTTCATTTTCATTTTTAATTTCAGTCGCTAGAGTAATGTCTTGTTTTAAGCTTCTAGATAAAATACTTATTCTTTTATCTATAAAACTTTTTGTTAGTTCTTCGTGAAGTTTATCAGATAGTTTATCTTCTATGTATTTGGCTCGTTCTATCCAATAATCAGAATTGTTAGTCCAGTCCCTTTTGTTGGCAACGTAGGCCCATGTTCTTACATTTGAAATTCTATTTGTTAGCGTATCAATATTCCCATCATATTTATCTAGGTAAGAAAGTTGTTGTTTCATATATTCGTTTGTAACCTTTCCAGATTGTGAAGTTAAAAATTCAAAAACTTTTTTTACTATTTCTATATGATTTCCGTATGCTTTTTTAGAAAAGTCTGGTATTTGACAACAATCCCAAAGTTTTTTTACATATTCTTGAGGATGTTTTACTTTTATATCAATATTATTTTTTATAAAAAATTTTAAAACTTTTTCATCTTCACAATCATTTATTCTCCTTAAAAATTCGCTGCTTGTTTTTTTTTCAAGTGAAGAAATTAAGTTGTCTATGCTATCAAAATTAATATCAGAATTTCTCCAGAAAAGACTATCAATCTTACTCAGTTCATGTTTCTCTAATTTTTCAATTTCATCTGGAGTTAATTGTTTACATTCTCCTGTAATACCGAAAGTTCCGTCATTAATATGCCTACCCGCTCTACCTGCTATCTGGGAAATTTCGTTCAAGCTTAACTTTCTTGTTTTTTTTCCATCAAATTTTCTCAAGCTACTAAAGCTCACATTATTAATATCCATATTGATTCCCATGCCAATTGCGTCTGTGGCAACTAGAAAGTTTGCATCTCCAGACTGATATAGCGCTACTTGAGCATTTCTTGTTTTTGGGCTTAGCGAACCCATAATTATAGCTGTTCCACCTTTTTGTCTTCTTACCAGTTCGGCTATGGCATAAACTTCATCTATTGAGAAAGCAATCAGAGCTGTTTTTGGATTTAATCGAGATATTTTTTTATGTCCACTATAAGATAGTTTTGAATATCTTTCTCTAGCTACAAATTCGATATCATTAATTAAAGATGATATTACAGATTTCATAGTATGAGAGCCTAGAAACATTGTAAGTTTTTCTCCTCTAGCTTTTAATAATCTGTCTGTAAAAATATGGCCTCTCTCGTGATCTGCACACATCTGTATTTCATCTACCGCAACAAAATCTACCAAAATATCTTGAGGCATCGATTCTACTGTGCAAACATAATACTTTGGTGATTTTGGAATGATTTTTTCCTCACCAGTAACAAGGGCCACTTTTTCTGCGCCAACTTTTTTTACACATTTGTCAAAAATTTCCCTTGCCAATAATCTTAATGGAAAGCCTATAATTCCACTTTCATATTCCAACATTGTCTCAACAGCTAGATGCGTTTTGCCGGTATTTGTAGGTCCTAAAACAGCAGTAATTCTTTTTGAGTTATTTTCCATAAATTGTGTTTGATTTTTTTTTGCATACCATATTTAGATTTTAGCTAGGAACAAAAGAAGATTAAAACGTGACCGAATCATCTCTTTAAAAGTTCTCCTTTTAAGTAATTTAGAGTTAAGCTTAACACAATATTAAACAATTCAATATTAAAATTTTTTGGCATAATAGATTAATGGAAACCTATCTTTGGAAAATTAATAAAGAGCAATTAAAAAAAACGAATTTAGCTCTATATTCTAATTTTGTTAAAAAAAAATATAAAATTAATTGTAATGACGATTTTAGTGAGATTTGGAAATGGTCAGTTGACAATCCAAAAATTTTCTGGAAATCAGTATGGGAATTTACAAATGTAAAAGGGAGTTTAGGTAAAATTCTATTCAAAGAATCAGATATTTTTTATAAAAATAGATTTTTTCCTGATGCATCGTTAAATTATGCTCAAAATATCCTAAAAAAAAATAACGAAGAAAAATCAATAATATTTAAAAGTGAAAACGGATATAAAAGTAATTTATCTTGGAAAAGTTTAAACACAAATGTTGCTAAAATTTCAAATTGGATGAGATCCTGCGGAATTAAAAAAGGAGATAGAGTAGCAGCATATCTGCCAAATATTCCCGAAACTGTAACTGCATATATTAGCACTTCAGTTTTAGGAGCTATATGGTCTTCTTGCTCACCAGATTTTGGAATATTGGGAGTTATAGATAGATTTTCACAAATTAATCCAAAAATATTATTTATTGGAGATAAGTATTTTTATAATGGAAAAAAAATTAATATTCTAGAAAGATTACCTGAGATTCTTAGTAAAATACCATCAATAAAAAAAGTTGTTATAGTACCCTATCCAGGAACAGAATTAGAAAAAAATAATAAATTTAAAATTGAATCGTATGAATGGAATGAACTAATAAATTTAGAAACTAAAAAAAAAATCAATTATATTTTTTCAAATTTTAATGACCCTTTAACTATCTTGTATTCAAGCGGTACTACAGGTAAGCCTAAATGTATTTGTCATGGTACAGGAGGTGTTTTACTTCAACATAACAAGGAATTACAAATCCATTCTAATGTAAAAGACAATGATCGGGTATTCTACTTTACTACTTGTGGATGGATGATGTGGAACTGGTTAGTTGGTGCGCTTTCATCAGGAGCTACAATTTTACTTTTCGATGGTTTTCCTATGTATAAAAAAGATGATTTATTATTTGAATTTGCGAGCGAAGAAAAAGTAACTCTATTTGGTATAAGCGCAAAGTATATTGATGCATTAAAAAACAATGGGGTTGTACCAAAAAATAACCACAACCTTTCTGATCTAAGAACCATCTGTTCTACTGGTTCACCTTTATCTGAAGATGGATTTAGATATGTTTATGATAAAATAAAAAAAGATATTCACTTGTCGTCAATTTCTGGAGGCACGGACATAGTATCTTGTTTTGTATTAGGCAACCTATTTCAGCCAGTTTATTCCGGCGAAATTCAAAATAGAGGCTTAGGCATGGATGTCGATATATTTGATGAAAAAGGTTTATCTATCCATAATACAAAAGGAGAATTGGTTTGTAAAAAACCTTTTCCTTCAATGCCAATCAAATTTTGGAATGACGAAGGTGATAAAAAATATAAAGCTGCTTATTTTAAAAAATATAAAAATATTTGGCATCATGGCGATTTTATTCAAAGAACAAGTAATGGTGGATTTGTTATACTTGGAAGATCAGATGCCACCTTAAATCCTGGAGGGGTAAGATTAGGCACTGCAGAGATATACAGACAAGTAGAAAATATTGATTTTATTCGTGAAAGTTTAGTTGTAGGTCAAAATTGGGATAACGATATAAGAATAATATTATTTGTGGTTTTGAAAACAAAAAATTTACTAGAAGAAGATATTGATCTGATTAAAAATAAAATAAGAAAAAATTGCTCACCCAAACATGTTCCTTATAAAATTATACAAGCTCCTGAAATACCAAGAACTAAAAGCGGAAAAATTGTAGAGTTGGCTGTAAAAAAAGCTATTCATG
>MDTE01105620.1_pt1 | contig 13612 bp, 8 predicted proteins | sample 811231 | NCBI WGS metagenome assembly MDTE01 (sample SAMN05326651, study PRJNA326480) | marine metagenome | isolation source: seawater | place: Indian Ocean: Red Sea | collected 2010
GAGCGAATTGAGAGTGTACGCCTCCACACATACGAAAGGAAGAGGACCGATCGGACGACCGAGAAGTAGAAATGAACGACCAGAGGACGACAAACAGGAGGCGATTAAGGAGAAAATTTTGTCCGAAAGCGTCCAAGAGATGACGAAGAATGAGAATACCAACGACGATAAGACCGACACGGCGCTAATCGGCGGCTCGGCCCCCATCGCGGGCGTTAGCGATGGCTCGTTCATCGCGTTCGGCAATACTAGTTCTCAATCGAAATCTTTGTTAGAAGAAGTTTTGAACAACGAAGAAGATCTGAACAACGTGTTAGAAGAGTATAACGACGACAACGACTACGTTAAGAGCGATATCGATCTCAACGTCAACGCGGCATCCGGCGAAAGATCATCATCAGAGCAAACGCGCGAAGCGGAAACGCAAACTGACCCAATCAACGACGAAGAACTCGTAGGTTTGTCGGACGACGATGGTACGGCAGAATACGCGAGCGGTTACGCGACTACCATGACTGGCTTCGGCAGTGGCTGTGGAGCGATGCGATCGGTGCAAAACACCAAGGAAGATTATATCGGGGAAGATGATGCGGACGCCGTAAAACCATCATCGATAAAAGAAGCGCCAAAAATGACGAAGAATCCGTTGCGTCAGCAAGATCTTTTGAATACCACGGTCGAAAGAGGATCGACGGTAGTCTCGTCGCAAACTATATTTGCCATTCCAAATAATACGCGAAACGGGGTCGGCGCGAACACGCGCAGCAGTAACTTCAAACGCCCAAGCTCAATCCTCGTCACATTACCGGACAATACAGTCGATTTTGCTCAAATCGTTGGCATTCACGATCAGTGCAGCAAATTCGAAACTCGTTCCGATGCGCTCGAAACTGCCTCGTACGCCTCGCCGACGCCTTTGCCGAAAGAGAAATCGAAAGACATCCAACACACCTTGAAAGGGTTAGTTGAGAAAGTCCGAGGTACGGTGCAAGGTATATCTGGAGTCGCACTCACGACAAAAAGTGGCACCGAGGCGCAACAAAGAAGACTAGGAGGGAATTGCTTCGTCATTTCGATTGCCGCCAACCAGTGGTCGAACGCGATGAAAGGCGTGAGGTGTGCCGCGGAGTTTTTGAAGAAATAAAAGTTTCTGGGATCACATCCTGTTATTCTACTACGTCATATGTACGTAGTACGGTACCATGGTACTATTACGATATACTACTAATGCTATTACTACTGTTATTATATACTCTCTAACATTCTTATAGCTTCTTATGAATTCATCGGCGGATGGACGAGAACGAACTCTTCGGCGTATTCGCCGTCCAAAGCGCAAGATTTACTACACGTGTACACCGCGATCGACCCGAAATCTAAAGTAGTGTCGTTGAACTCCACCGACTCTTTCGGAACGATGAACGAAACGAGCGTCGGTAAAATTTGGAACTCAAACCTGCGTTTACTTTTACATATCGGGCAATCTGGAATTGCGCTGTCGTCCGGTGCGAGCGACTTCGACGGCCACATCGCTTTTGCGGTCGGCGCCGGACAATATCGCAACACTTGATCTGGAAATTTAGACAGTTTTACCGAGAACGTGGCTAATCGTTGCGCGTCCGAATCGATTACACCGGACGCGATTTCTTTCAAATCGTTTTCGGTGATTGCCTCGTCGCCTATGCTTTGAAATATCTTTTTTTTATTCGTGCTTTTATTCGCATTCTTTGCGTCCACGACGTCCGAGTCTATCGACGAGCAACTCGCATCGTCGTCGTCGCTTTCTGGTTCGACGACGATTTCAAATTCAGGATACGTCGTATTTTCATTACCACGACCACTACCGTTACTATTCGTCTTCTTCGTTTCATCACGCCTACCATCATCACAAACTCTCATTTTTGCCTCCGCATCTGCCGCTAACTTCTTTGCCTCGTACTCTTCAATCAACGCGTCCACGCGCGGGTCCTCTGGATTCTCGGGCGCTGGATGCATCCCGTAAAACGCGTTCTCTCTCCCTAACTGCGACCGGAACGCTCTCACTCGTCCTTCCTCTCCTAGCTTATCTCCTCGCGCGCTCGTGAACACGTATATCGTTCGGTGGAACGCGTTGGCATTGTCCTCGTTCGCCGCGTATATTTGGAGTAAAAAATCCATCATCATCCTTTTTTGTCCCGTCGTTTCTTCCTTTTGGTCCAAAATCGTTTTCGGGTGCACTCTCGGGTCCACCCATTCCGGATGTCCCCCGACTTTGGACGGGAAATAGATGGCGTGCGTTCGTTTCTTCCCCCTCGGGGAGTCTTCGATGGGTTCGAGGAAGCCCAGGTCCCACTCTTCGTCGTCGCTTTCTTCAAAGTCGTCGTCGTCGCTTTCGTCGTCGTCTTCACGAGATGGCATCATCATCCTCTTTTAATGTTCGCAAAAAAACGATGATGATGCTCTCTCTTTCAAAGACCAAACACCAACACCAACGCGCACGACCTTCTCGAGAGAGAGAGAGAGAGAGAGAGAGAGAGAGAGAGAGAGAGTTCCGAAGAGAAGAGGTGGTAAAGGTGCGAGTGCCCTTCCCAAAAGAGTTCTCTCTTTTGTCGCGTCTTTCCCACAACTGAAAAAGCGGCGTCGATGCGTCCAAAACCCTAAACGAAATTGTTTTTTTTTTTTTTTTTGAAAGAAGGAAAGGGACTTTTGACGTAAGTATAAAAGCGAGAGAGAGAGGACTCCACCACAGTACTACTAGTACTATACCACCACCACTCTTTGTAAAGTCTTCGTCCAAGTCGCTTTGTGATGTCGCCTTTGCGAAGAAACAACGCCGAGAGTGCGACGACGACGACGACGACGACGACGACGACGACGACGACTCACGCCTTCCCCTATCTCGGGGCGAAGGCGGATGCGGAAGGTACGACCAACACGAAAGCGAGAACGACTTCGTTTTGGAATTGCATTTTAAAACCGCTCTCTCTGTCTCTCGACGACTGAACGTGACACCTTTGCTCTTTCGCGCTTGGTGCTGCTGCTCTCGATTTTGGAGGAGGAAAACCGTCCGGTGATGAATGTAGCTCGATAATATACCGATAAAACTGCCCGAGCGGCGACGACGACGTCGCGGAGACGAGACGAGTGCTTTCGTGAGGACGACGACGCAGAAGAGAGAGAGACGTTTTGGATTCGATCGTTCGAAGAAGAAGAAGAAGAAGAAGAACGTTGTGTCCTGGACGCTTTGGCGCGCTCTTCTCTTCTCTCCGACCCCGCCTCTCTTTCTTTTTCGCGCGCATCTCCAGTCTCGTTCGAGCGACGACTTTCGGACCTTCCGACGACGCGAAGAGGGAACGAACGGCGCGCACGTCTCGTCGCATCTTTTTCTCTTTTGTGCTCACGCAAATTATGTCCCTCTCTTTTGACAACGCGAAAACAGAAACGCGCGAAGCGCTCGCCGCCGCGACGAAACGCATCACGAAACTCGCGAACGAAACGAGCGGCTCGGATTTGGTCGAGTTGCTGCGAGAAGCTCCTCGAGAGGCGTATTCGTTGCAACAACCTGGATGGCCTTCGGAGCTGAGGAATTTGACGCGCGAACCGTTGCCGAAAATCGTACTCGAGAGATACGAGAATCGCCAGTCGGTGTGCTTTTGCGGGTGCTTTCCGGAGATTTCCAGGGCATGGGCAACCGTAGACGATTCGTTGTTTTTGTGGCGGTTTGATGTGGAAAACGACGTGCCGATTGAATTGACTGAAGAGTTCAACGGGCAACCGATTGTGTGCGTCGGGTTGGCGGATCCAAAGGAAGGGGTGTTCGTGAGTCAAATTGCAAAGATTTTAGTCGTATGCACGACGGTAGAGATTAAGATGTTAGGGATAGTTTCGGACGTGAGCAATGTTGTTTCTAAGGAGGATAAGAAAAATAAAACGAAAGTTGACAACGAGGCGCAGAATGACGGAGGAAAGAGGAAGAAAATTGCACTTGATATGAACGCGCCTTTGTTGATTCGCGACACAACGTTTTCGTGCCCGTCGGATGCGATTGTTTTTAATCAAATTTGCGGTTGTTCGAGAACTGGGAGGATCTTTTTAGCTGGAAATGATTCGCACGCATACGAGTTGAAGTATCACGGCGGAGATGGTGGTGATATGACTTTAGCAAATGGAAGCGCCTCGAGTAGCGGAGGTTTTTTTGGTCGAGGCGCACCGAGGGTGAGGAAGGTCAAAATTTCATCCTCTGGGTTTTCAAATTATATCCCGTCTTCTTTGAACTTTTTCAGCGTGGAAGACCCGTTGGTCCAAATTTTATGCGACGAACAACGGGGCATTTTATACACCCGTTCGCAAAATGGCGCGGTGAGAGTATACGATTTAGGCGCAAAGGGGTTGGACGCGCCGAGACGCGTGGTCGAGGTAAAAGATATCTCGCAACTCGCTGGGAGGGGATTGTCAAATGGCTATTACGGTAATGGGACGAGACGTTCGATGTATGATAATATTGGTAATTCGATGTTTGAAAACCGGTCGCCGTCGTACGGAGGATCTCGAGGTGGGTTTGGGTCTCCTCGGTATGGTGATTATAGGAGTCCGTCTTCGAGCGGGCGGTACGGGCAAGAGTCGCAAAGAACATCGAGTTCAGATGCGAAGAAGAAAGCTGGGAAGCTGGTGCACATTGCAATCGTTTCCGCGCAAGAATCTGCGAGTGTGACTTTGGTAGGCGTGTGCGCTGACGGGCGACGGGTGTATTTAACCGCGTTGCCGTCGTCGTCGAGTTTTTATGGATCTTCGAGCAATAAATACATCGCACCGACCCGATTATCTGTCGTAGAAACGCGCGACCCTCCTCCATCTGGTGGTTCTTCTGCTAAAGGATTAACTTCAGCCCGAGCTTTACTCGACGCCTCGGCCAACGCGCTTGAAGTCGAAGCCGCGCATTACTACAACGGCGTTTTGCTCTTATCCGACAGCAGTTCGCACGACGAAATGAGTAAATTATTTTTAGCTACGCGAGACGCGATGTTGCCCATGCACTTGCAACTTCCACCTCCGATGACGGCACCGCGAAACGCCGGTCCGGCGAGGGGATTGCGAGAGGTTGTGCAGAAGCCCTCGATTTTGGAAGGACGCATCGCGGCGAATGTTGGTGCTGTTGGTGAATTGCCAATGCCCTACAGAATACGAAGAGATTTGGATCCACCGTTTCCAAAAGGCACTCCGGCCTCAGTCGTCGAACAGTCTACCGGCTCCAAGTTACGAAGCGAACTCGTCGAACAAAGTTTATTTCGAAGCAAACGGAGGAAGTTCGTGCTGGTGACAAACAGCGGCGTCGTGACTTTTGAGAAAGCGCGACCGATCGATACGTTGGCTACTTTGTTAAAAAACAAAGTTCCAGAGCATATCGAAGAGTTTTTCTCGTGTTACGGACCAGTCGAAGCGGCTATTATGTGTTTGACCTTGTCTATCGCTTCGGCGGTGCATTTAGGATTTGCGGAGCCAATTCCACCGAGCGTGAGAGATGCTGCGAGACGAGCGTTCGAGGATCCGCGATTTACCGGAGAACCTAGAGTAGATAGCGAAGACGGCGATGTAAATGTGGGGACGAAAGGTGCAAATGGACAAGACGGTGATGCCGTGGTGAAAAATCTGGAACGATCGTCCGCGGGGTTCAACATGGGTCGCGCCATTGTGCAACCGACTTTGCACTTTTCGTCCGCGCACAAAGCGATTCATTTGTACATCGCGCGTGCGGTTCAAGCGATATGGGAACGACCGTTAGCAATTGCCATTCGCGAATCTCAAACCGCAGAAGCGTCGACCATATCTTCTAGCAGATACGGGTATGGAGCCTCTCGCTCGCCTTTGCGATTCGCGTCGGACGCTCTTCGCTCGGCTGCGCGATTTATTGGCGAAGATTTGGTTTTGCAACTTTCCGTGGAGCCAGAGACTTTAGAAACTATTGAACAACGGTTACGACCAATCGAAAAATATTTGCAAACGAGGAAACCGAGAACATCCAGTCAATTGACGCCGGTGAAAAGGAGAAAGTTAGCACTCAACGCGGCGAGGGAGGAAGAGAATTCTATGGATGCGCTTTTAGCGCTCGTTTCTAGAGCTTCGCAGGCCATTTGCTTGTTGAAGTTATGTTCGGAAACGGATGATTTCTCGTCTGTTGCGGCGGCTTTGCCGCACGAAACGCGGGTGACATTGACGCAGGTACGCGTTTTCACTTTATTTTTTTATTTTCGTTTTTTCTCGCTCTCCGCGCTCGTGCGCTCACACATACACACAAAAAGAAACAATGAAAGAGGCGCGTTGATGATTCAATCATATAATCTGTCAATCAGATGAATGTTTCGACGCATGTTTAGAACATATATGGTGCCCTTCCACTGAGCGTCTTATTTTGTTTGTTCTCATATTTGTGTGTGTTTGACTGTTCTTTGGTACACTTTCTTTCAAGACATACTAACGCAACACTCAATTCTCTCCTTTTGCAATAAACAGATGTCCATTCAACGATTTATTTCGACGCCGGAAGGTGCAAAAATTGCATCTGCACTCATCGAATCGCTCATGGCACGCGTTGTGTCCTCTTCACGAGGCGACACGGCGCCATCGCGAGGCGCATCCTCCGACGCGCTCGGCAGCGCCGTGCAAAAGCGCAGCGAACAACTTTCAAAAATGTTACAATATGGCGCGCCGGATTTTTTCGGTGCGGACTCTCGAACCTTTTATCGCGCGAGGGATATTCTTCAACGCGCGAGAGAGGCTCGAGCGTTGCGCGACGTGGAGAAAAGAGATAAGTTTGTCGGCGAAGCGTTGAGATTGTTTGCTCAGGCACCGTTAGCGGGCGATTTGAACGGCGTGTGCGCGGAATTAGTCGATTTGAGAGCATTCCACGGAGTGGTCACTTTAAGTTTAGCAGCAGCATTGACGTTGCGAAGAATGGAAGAGCAACGAAAAGCTGACGCGAGTACGGGTGGAAGAGTGCAAGCCGAGCCTGATATGGTGCGTTTTCGTTGTTTTTTGTTACTTTTTGTCTCTTTATAAAGATCATCGCGGTGAGGATACACGAACTTGGAAACGTACGCACGTGGCTTACCGCCTCGTTTCCGTGGCGAATTAAAAAATTACAGAACATCTAAGTCTGAGCGATATCTCGATCCCGTTATATATATATATATATATGATGTGATATGTTCATCATCCGACTGACATTATTGTAACCTCTCTCTTTTTACAAACACCAGAGTTTCGCTCAGTGCTACGCTTTGATATCCACCGCTATCAAATCTTTAGTCACCGGGAAGCCTTCCGACACCTTCGTTCCCGAAGACCAAAGAAACGCAACGACAACTAGTGCTCAACAACACCAACAACAAGATTTGCATCCTGGGTCGTTAGCGGTCGTCTGCGCTTCACTTCCAAAGGACGCCAGAGAAGCTGGCATTCGACGCATTCTCGATAAGATCGTCGAGTCCGAAGAAGACGACGTCATTCAAGTCGCTGCGGAAACGTTGATCGCTTTAGATCGCTTAGACGATGTTTCCAAACTCCCACCACATGCGTTAGAGCCGTTTCTTTGTGAATACGGTGCGTTAAACAAACATTTGAGTTTGCAACCGACGACAAGAGAAGAGGCGAAACATTTGCAATTGCTCACCAGATTGTACGGCGATTACGGACAAGAAGGCATGTCATCGGACGTGTGCGTCGCGTTAGCTGAAAGACATGTGGCGGATCGTTTATACCCGTCTCTCGAAGAGCGCATGGGTTTGCTTCAAATGGCTTTGCAATATGGTACGACAAAAGATCCAGCGACGGGCGCGTTCAAAAGAGACGCGAGAAGAATCGAAGAAATTGAAGGCAAAGCGAAAGTTTTAGAGTTTCAAATACGATTGGAAAATGCTTTGCGTTTAAAAAGCAAACGCATGCAGTCGATGGCTGCTGGCGAAGGTCAAGGTCAAGGTCAACAAATCGATCACACTTTAGTACAAGAGCTGGAGCAAGCCGCGAACGATTTGCGAGAAAATGTGAAATCGATTTCGGATTTGTACAATGACATTGCTCGCCCGCATCGATTTTGGGACATTTGCTTGGAGATCATCGCATGGGCACGGCCTCAGAGAGGTTCCTCAGACGATCAAGAATCTTACGCAGACGCTTCCGCGGTCCCGAGAGAACTTTGGGATTGCGTCATCATAGACGCTGTCCAAGATGTCCTCTCTCGAGCCAACGAAACGCACACGCGCCGCGCCATCGTTGCCGCTGCATGCGCCGCGGTTGCTGAAATTGCCCCAAAAGTTTTTACGGAATCTGCCGCGAATAACGAAATTGCATTTCCGATGTGTCATGTCACATGTAGGCTCGAAACATTAGCGAGCGGTCAGTGGGGCGTCATGTTCAACTCACCGAGTGTCAACGAACGAGAACAAGCCGAAGACGACGACGTTGCGGATTGTTTGTTACAAAGCGTCCGTGGAAACTGTCCTCCGGTGCAAAGAGCGTACGACCGTTTGCTCGCCGCCGAACATCGTAGGATGCACGATGAAGAGATTGGTAAAGAAATGCACAAAGCGTTACACTCGACAAAGTTGCGCTTGCGAATGTTGCGATCCGCATTGCGCGTGATGCACGCTTGGGACGCTGCCACGGGAGGTGGTGGTAATGGATTTTCAGGGACAGGCGACGATCGAAACTTTGATTACTCGTCTCGAAAGTCCTTTGCAAGAGCATCTATCGGTGACATTTGCTTAGCGTATTCCCGCGTCGCAAAAGAGCTCGTCGGCGCCTCCCAAGAACAAAACGTGGCGAAAGAACTCGCCGTTGCCTTTGAGCGTTTAGCCGATCGGTTTCTTCGTTAATAATTGATAATTGAGTGGAATAGTATAACTTTATATTCAATGAGTATCCGTGCTAATATATATATATATATGTAGGTACCGTACCATATGTGGTAGGTACCAACCCCGGTATATACCTGTTTATATATATAATATAGTGTGTGTGTGAACTTAATCCTCACCACCTTTTGCGGCTAACTCCGCCAAATCGTCCGCCAAATCGTCCGCCTTCTCCTTCGCTTCTTTCTCCTTCTCCTCTTTCTCTCCTTCTTCCTCCGTCTTTGGCAACGCCGCCATCTTCTTCTGCGCCTCCTCGAACTTATCCTGGAACAACTGTGCCTTCTCTTCGCTCCCGAACTTAATGCACATGTTTTGCAACGCCGGTGCTTCGTCCCCGTCCGAGCAATCCACCGTCGTAAACACTCTCGCCTTTTCGCTTCCGGCGTGCGTCGTCACCTTCGTCTCCGGGTCGATGTAAAAGTTTGCGCAGATTTTCAGCGTTTTATCTCTCCTCATGAGTAATCTGCATTTCTTCGTCTCTTTGTGTTCGAGTATTTTCATCGGTCCAAGGCCTCGTTCTTTCCACTCCCCGTCCAAAAATCGATACGCTTTCGTCTTCGCTTCGAAGAGAATCTCCTCGTTTTCCTCGCCCGTCGTTTTCGCCTCGCTATCTTCGATGATTTCCAATTTCACCACCGGGGTGAACTCTTTCGTGCACTCTCGCTCCACGTCCTCCTCGTCTCCCTCGTTGTTGTTTTCACCACCACCCTCTTCTTTCTTTCCCGTCGTCGTCGTCGTCGTCGTCGTCGAGGCGAACGCGGCTGGGTTGAACCCCGCGCCGAACACTTTCGAGCCGGATCCAAACACTTTCGCATCGTCCTGTTTTTTCTCTTCTTCGGACATTGTAAAGACGCGCTGCTGCTGCTCAAAAAGATCGGTGGTCGTTTTTTGGCGAAAAAAAAGGCAACGCTATTGGGTTTTCTTCTTCTTCTTCGTCGTCGTCGTCTTCTTCTTCTTCTTCGCTCTCTTTCCTCGACCAAAACGCAAAGTTGATGAAATCTCTCACGTTTTGTGTTTTTGTGCAAAGCGCTTTGATGGTGTAAAAGTAGGTCCCACTACGTACCTATATGGTACAGGTATACTTAAATGTTTTTGGGGAAAAGAAAAGTTGAGAGTTACTATTTAAAGAAGTCAAGATACTATAATGTTGATATACGAGATGTTTGGGGTCGTCGAGACCTTAAATGTTAACATATAAATTATATCACAAGACCTCCTTGTAAAATTGTAGAAGTTTTTGTTGTTTTATAAAACGTAAAAAATGTGTGTCGTTTTGTCTTTCTAAGACATGAAAAATTATATATTCCATCATGAATAAATAAATTGATGAAATCAAACACAAAAACATGCGTTTATATTTTGTATGTTTCGGGTGCAGGGTTTGACTTTTTAATCAAATTCGAATCGTGTGCTTCCAGGGCCACTGCTCGATTCAACTGACAACGAAAACATTTCGGCGGGTGAATCAGGAGGTGGAAGGAATTCTGCACCTGCGTCTCCCCACGAAACCAGATGGATGGATTTTGCGTAATCATCGAAGCATTTTTGATTTCTATCAAAATCGCCGTCACTAAAGCTTCTGCCTCCCGTATACAAGGGGCATTTTTGCTGCGCAATCGCCAAGTGATGTTCGTATTCCTTCAGTTTACTTTGGTAATTGTTTATGCCTCCCTTGAGCTCGTTCAACTTCTCATTCGCCTTATTGATATATTGCCAATCGCGGCTATCTTTTTTTTTCACTATAGATGCCACTTTTTGATAAGCCGACTGAGAAAGTTCTTTAGGACCGTCATTGCCCCAATCGTATACCGCAGACTTTGCCGGTTGAAAAAGCATATCTGAAAAACTCAATCCTAACATCTCGGCCATGATCAGTACCGATTCTGTGAATCGCTCGGTGATACCGACAAAGTCGAGTTTTACGTCCGAAGGCAACGTACCATCCGTTGTACCACTCGCCGAGGAATATGCAAGTTCAGTCAGTTGGTTGTCCTCGGCATACGTGAGAAGCAGCTCGTAAATTCCTTCGTAGTGTGATGGTATTTCAGATTTTGAGAGTTTACAGGCCCGGACGTCTCTATTTTTGCAGGACGCAAACACGCCATTTGGATCGTTCGTATTCTTACCGTTATACATGACAGTATATTGAAAGCTCGATATGATTCTAGCCACTGGATCTCTCAAAATCGTCCAAGTAAACGTAGGTTTGTGCAAACCAGATATCTTTCCTTTCAAGTCTGCATATGTTTTGTGATTCCACCAAACCCCCGGTTCTTGGTTGATCCATTGCTCCGAATACGCGTTCGAAATGCCGTGCTGAACCGCGATTTTTCTGGCAATGAGCGACATCGTCGTCGACCCGGTTTTCGGGATCCTTACGTACACCAGATTCGGTTTTGCGTTGATAAAGTTCGAAGGAACGACTCGCGATCCGTCGAAGCTTTTAAATTGGTGCGCACCCAAAAATGAAACGTCCCGCGGTCCTTTAGAAAAAGCCCCCGTCGTGATGGCTAAAACACCGGTCGACACGGCGACGATCGCGGCGGCGGCCTTCGCAAAGGCCGAGAACGAGACACTCGACGCGGGTCGCTTGTTCTTCTCGTCGGTTCTTTTGTGTAAGAGCACGCGCGTTTCATCGCTTTCTTTAGAAGACGACATGATGATCAGTTGTAGTGTGTGTATGTGTGAAGAGTTGAAAACGTGATGAGGTGTGATTTTATAGTGTTGGGTTTTTGATGATGAAAGAACTTTTTTTTAAATAAATTTCTAAACCCTAAACACATATGGGCGTTTTAGAGTCCAACACTATACACGTTTTTTGGCAAAAGGCTCTCGAATTAATTCTCCAGACGACCGACCATCGATCATCTGTAACCACTCCCGTAAAACGCACGAAAAAGCGAGAGGAGGACGACGATGTTTGGCGCGGTTGGCGGTAAAAATTCCGACGACGACCGCTCGTCTTACGGGGCGATCGAAGGAGATCGACACCAAAAGGGGGCGACCATCATCAAAGAAGAGGATCGCGATGTGGATGCGTGGAAGAGGCCGCGTGGGGTCGTAGTCTCGGGAAGAAAGAGTAAGCTGGTTCTTGGCGCGATCGGCACCGGTTTGGCCGTCGTCGGGTGCGCTTTCGCGTATTCTTCTTCTTCGACGTCGACGTCGTCTCTTCTTTCGCAGAAGGAGATGTTGGGATCGTCGTCCGTGCCGGAACACGCGACAGACGTGAAACTGGGCAGTCAGCACCATTACAATAACAATCTCCAACTCTTTAGCGGTGGGACGTTGCCAGCCAACGAAGCGATTGATGCGAAACCGAACGTGGTATACATCAAGGTTCCTAAAACCGGGTCGACAACCATGGCAAACATCGTCAGACGCATGTCGTCACGTCACGACATTAAAAACGTCGCAAACAGCGACAAAGGCACTTGGATAAGTGAAGAGCCAGGAGCGTGGTGGAGCCACTCGGAGTATTCCGTGATGAAGTCAAAAATCGACGCGTTACATGACCCGTATTATTCGTTTTCGCTGTTGAGAGATCCGGTGACGAGGGCCATTTCTCATTTTCAGTTCTTCGTTATGTTCTGCAAGTGTAAGTGTGACAACGGATGGAGCGATTGTCCCGCCGAGAATAACTTTCCTACCACACAGGATGGGATTGAAGATTTGCTCCTGAAATATCTGCAAAGAGGTTCTGAAAACTTCAGAAATAGTTATCAATTGCTGTATACTACGACAACCGGCAACGAGGACGTCAGCTTTGAAACTGCGGAACATAACAACATGATAGATCTTCGATTCGTGGGGGTCATGGAAAGATTTACGGAATCAGTTTTGGTCCTGAAAGAAATGTTGGGTTTATCTTTAGCGGACGTTTTGTACATTCCAGCTAAATCAGCCGAATACGATTGGGGGGATGCCAAAGACATCTCGGATGGAACCTTAGCCAAGGTCAAAGCCTTGTTTCACGGTGCCGAAGATTACAAGTACATCGACGTCGCGAGCGAAAAACTGAACAGACTCAAGGCGAATATTCCCGACTACCAGAATAAACTGAACGAGCTCGAATACCACCTATCGCAGGCTTTTGATGCATGCTCCAAACACGATATATATACAGGCGAGCAGCAGGAGTGTTTAGACATGTACTCGGAGCAATCGCAACTCTCGACCGATGCACGCGCGATGAATTTCAATTCAGCTTCCGTGAAGTATGCGCCTCTGAGCGAGGAAAGCAGACGTAAAATCTTCCCCGCCGGAGCGTTCGACGACAAACGTAAAGGCGCGTTCGAATTGGATTAAAGTTGCTTTTTTAATGGGGCGCTCTCAAGTCGCTTCCTATTTAAATACAAGGATTCGCACGGCAGAGACAGATCCATGCGAGAAAAACGTTTAAACACTCTCTTGTTGAACGCATTCCCCACCTTTACATTTACACTTTTGTCTATTATATGTTTGTCTCGTCTTCGAGGGTGGTCGGTGCTGCGCGCACGGGGATGCCCAACACAACTCCCTCCTTTTTGTTTCTTTTTCTTTTCTTTTCTTTACCATAAGAAAACGGAGACCCATTTAGGGTTTGGAAACAGTCGTCAAAAAATTCTTCTTCTTCTTCTCGTAGTAGGACGAAATACATTTCCACAAAAATTCATTTCTTCTTCTTCTTCTTCTTCTTCTTCTTCTTCTTGAGACTTTACGACTTTTGAGAGAAAGCAAAACGCGACCTC
>MDTE01050393.1_pt1 | contig 13610 bp, 13 predicted proteins | sample 811231 | NCBI WGS metagenome assembly MDTE01 (sample SAMN05326651, study PRJNA326480) | marine metagenome | isolation source: seawater | place: Indian Ocean: Red Sea | collected 2010
CAATAACTCAAAAAGTATTTAACAACAAGGGCTTTTATAGCGCCTTGTCTAATAAATGCAATAAATCATTTTGCTTATAAATATGCTATTTATTTAGATATAACTTAAAAATTTCATGGAAAAATCTACTTTTTACATTGTTGGAAAGCACCCAGTTTTAGAAGCTTTAAAAAATCCCTTGAGAAGGGTTATAAGAGTTTTTTTGACTGAAGATTCAAAAAAAAAAATAAATAGAGAAAATAATCATTCAAATTTATTAAAAAATGTAAAAATTTTTTATAAAACTAGGAAAGAATTAGACAAATATTGTCATGCCGATAAAATCACACATCAAGGATTTGTTGCAGAAATAGAACATCTAGAGTGTCCTACAATTAAAGATTTTGTAAATGAGAACTCCAACAAAAGTAACATTAATTTTGTTGCTTTAGAAGAAGTTACTGATCCAAGAAATATTGGTTCAATAGTAAGAAGTGCGGCTTCTTTTAATATTGATGGATTAATTGTAAAAGAAAGAAACTTTCCAAGTGAAAGTAAGCTTATGTACAAAAGTGCTAGTGGGTGTATGGAACACATAAACATATTTGAAGTTTCAAATATAAACACAACATTAAAATTTTTAAAAACAAAAAACTTTTGGGTATATGGTTTTGATAAAAATGGAAACAAAAATTTTATTACACATGACTGGAATGGAAAAAATGTTTTATTATTTGGATCAGAGGGTTATGGATTAAAGCACCATACATCAAAAAATTCTGACTTTTTGTTCAAAATAAATATTAATGAAAAGGTTGAAAGTCTTAATATTTCAAATTCAGCTGCCATAGTATTTCATCATATAGATAAATTTAAAAAAAATAAAATTTAAATGAAAAAATTTATAATTATATCAACTTTAATTTTGTTAGTTCTTTATCTTTTGCTGTTAATTGTTAGTAAAGGAACGGCTGTTCCACCATTTGTATATAACTTTATTTAATAATGTTGGTAAAAATTTTAAAAAAGATTTGGTCAAATTTTATTATTTATATTTTAACTTTTGAAATATTATTTCAATTACTTTTCTTTTTAAATTTTGATTTTATTAAACAACCAATTTTATTTTATAACGGTTATTGTGACCAAAAATATTGGGATCTATACAATAAAAAAACAAATATAGATGAAGATATTTCTTATCATCCAATTTTGACATATAAAAAAAGCCAACTTATTATACCCGAAAAATTTATTAATAATAAAATAAAAAAAGAAAAATTTAAAAAAAATAAAATTTCTTTGTACGGAAGCTCTTATATAAATCACAAAAATTTTAAAAAAATACTTAATAAAAGCACAAATTTAAAATTCACGAATTATGCTTTAGACTCTTATGGCCTGGATCAAATATATTTATCTTATAAACTTACTGCACATTTGAACCAGAACAGAACGATAATATTTGGTTTTTTACTTGAAGATTTGGATAGATCAATGTTTCATTTTAGAGATTATCAAAAAGCAAAATTTGTATTAAAAAATAATAAATTTTATTTGGATAATGTACCTGTAAATTTAAATCTTAAACCAAACAAAGTGAATGATTTTTATCTCTATAGGTTTTTAAAAAATTTTTATAATTTATTGACGAATGATTTTGATCCAAGATCAAGTAAATGCCTGCTTGCTGATAAAAAAAGACTTTTTGAATATTTTTTAAAAAATATAAAAAAAGATTCTGAAAAGTTTAACCAAAAAATTATTTTTATTACATTTAATTCAAAAAAAGATCTAATCAAAAATAGCAACTGGCGACATCAATATATGAAAAATTACTTCAAAAAAAATAATATTACTCATATTGATTCTTTAAAAATAATGAAAAAAAAATTGTCAAAAGAGAACGAGGATTTAGAAGAATATTTTGGTTCTGATAATCATAACAGCGAAAAGAGTTTTGATTATATTTATAGTGAATTTGTTAAAGCTTATAAAGCTATGTAAGTAAAAGGAATTATTACTTTAATTACCGTGATAATTCCTATTATCAGTAAAATTAAAAATAATAACAAAAATATTAAAAACTGAATTGTAGAGGTGTTTGCTTTCAAACTTCCCAATAAATGTAAAACGAATTTTAAAAATCTCATTTTTTTAGAAACAAACCATTCTCTGTTAATAAATATTTAATATTCATTCTCTCTGTTGCCAGAAAAGCATCTTCTTTATCATAAACCATTGGATCAGACGATATATTAAAAGAAGTGTTTGCAATTAAAAATATATTATTTTTTGTTAACTTTTTTAATATTTTTCCTAAAAGTTGATTCTCTTCACAAATCTGAACTCTTGACGAGTTATCAGAGTGAATAACTCCCTTGATTGTATTGGACATCTCCTCTTTAGGCTTTGCTATTGAAGCCATATGTAAATAACAATTCATTAATGATTTTTCCAAATGAAAATATTTTTCAGCGTTCTCCCTCAATACTACAGGGGCAGTTGGTCTAAATAAATTACGTTTTTTTATTTCAGTACTCAATTTTTTTATCAACTCAGCATTATGTGCGTTGCAAATTAAAGATCTATGACCTAAAGCTCTTGGTCCAGTTTCTATATTGCCATAACAAGTAGCTATTATTTCGTTATTAGAAATCAACTCTGCTACTTTTTCTAAAGATGTTTCATTATCAGCAATTTTATTAAAAGCTAAATCAAAGAAGTCTTCCTTTGTTTTTGACTGTCCAGGAAAAAGATTATTGTTAAGATTATTGTCTGTTGTTGTATTTATTGACTTTCCTTTATTTTCTTTAATAAAACCGTAGTAAGCTGCGCCAATAGCTGCACCGGAATCTCCAGGTGACGGAGGTATATTAAGTTCTTGAATGAATTTCAATTTAGTAGTTTTGCTAACTGCCGAACTATTCATTGCAACACCTCCTGAAAATAAAAATCTTTTTTCATTGCTCAACTTATGTGCATGCTCAAAAATAAGAAATAATAAATCCTCTAGAAGTTTTTGAGCTGAACTTGCTATGTCAGCATATATTTGAAAATTTTTCTCCCCAACTTCTAGAGGTATATTGGGTTCTCTTGGTTTTGTTTTTAATAAATCAACCAAATCATCAGAGTATGATCTATCTATCCTCCTAACGTAGTCATAATATTTTGTATCCACAGTAAGTTGATTATTTTCAAATTTAATTGTTTTTTTTAGTTGCTCATAAAATGTTGGTTTTCCAAATGCAGCGAGACCCATCATTTTGTATTCTCCTTCATTTACTGCAAAACCCAAAAAGTCTGTTATTGCTGAATAAAATAAACCCAATGAATCGGGGTATTCTGAGTTCCATAAATTTATAATTTCATTTTCTGATTTTACATGATGAATTGATGTACAATATTTATCTCCGTATCCATCAACCACAACTGATACTGAAGGAAAGGTTTTGTAATAAAATAGTGTGGACAGAGTATGGCTTAAATGATGATCGGAATACAAAAGGGGAATTTTGTTCAAGTTTAGTTGTTTTGACATATCTAACTGAAATCTCATTGAAGATCTCCAGGCATTTTTAAAATAATTTCTTGTAAGATCGTTTGTAATTGAATTTGTTTTTACAGAATGTTTTAAAACTGTTATCCAGGCTCTAACTGGTTTTTCATAAAAAGTTATGGAAGAAAGATTTTTTTCTGACAATTCATAAGAATCTATTAATTCTTGCAAAGATTGTCTTGGAAAAGATCTGTCTCCCTTGACTCTTGAAAGCCATTCTTCCTTTTTGAAGTCAACTAATTTTCCCAAAGAATCTATTAATGCTACTGATGCGTCGTGATAGTAAGCTGAAATACCTAAAAAATACAATTATCAAACTACACTTTTTGAACTTGATGACATTAAGTTTTCGTTATTATTTTTTCGAATTTTAATTAAATTAACAATTTTTCCAAAACACATAATAATAAAATTCATAATAGGATCAAAAATTTTATTTAAAAATTTGGCATTTTTATAGTAAAATAATCTCATTCTATTCTTCAATTTCTCTCTTTTAAAAGCTTTTTCTAATTTTGATTCAGGAAATTTTGCCTCATAAAACTTTCTTGCCATACCATGGTGGATAAGTTCATCTTTCATAATATTTTCTAAAGTTGCTTGGGAGTCATCAGCATGACCTAGCTCGTCTTCCATAATTCTCTTTATCTTTTTTATAGAATCTTTGTCTTTAATTCTTGCGGATAAATAATCAAAAGATTCTTTTGCTAAATATTCGTTTGAATAAACAAACTCTACAAATTTTTTTAAAGTTAATTTTTCAACTAAATAACCGTTTTTGTCAACGTAACCTTTTAAAAGAACATTCTGTGGCGAAAATTTATATTCTCTTTTAAAATTTCCAACTCCTCTGTCTATTTGATTTGATAAAACTTTAAATAATAAGGCAGTATGTCTATACTCGTCCGAGGCATGTTTGATATATCCAAGTTTAAGCTTAGGTGACTTTGCTCTTTTCGCTGCTGCAAGCATTTCAAGTGCTGAGCCATATTCTGCATAAGCAAATTCTACTAACGTTCCGAGTAAATCTCCTTTATCTTTTTCTGGTGATAATATCATTAAATTTATTTAACATTTTTTTCCCACAATTTAAAGTGAACAAAATACCCATTATTTCAATTTAAACAATATAAAAGTTTGATTTATTTTATTTTTCAAGTTACATAAATCGAAAGCCCTCATAGCTCAATTGGTAGAGCAACTGATTTGTAATCAGTAGGTTCGCGGTTCGAGTCCGTGTGGGGGCACCACACAAAGTTATTCTCTTAAATCTTCACAGCTAGTTAAAGTATATCGAGTCAGAACGCTTGTTAAGTTTTTTTGGATAAAACAGTTATTTGATAGAATGCCATTGAGAACATTGTTGTCTGTAAAGCCTATTAACGGTTTTATAATATAAATTTTATTTATTTTATTCTTTTTAATCTTTTCTATAAAAAAACTTCTGTAATTTTTGAAATACTTTTGATTCTCTGCTGGATTAACATGAAATGCATACCAATACTTACTTGGAGAATAATCATAAGAAGACAATACGACAGATATAAATTGATAGTCTGTTACTATAATTTTTTTTGACTTATCCATTTTAATAAAATCGATAGCTTCTTTTAAATTTTCCATTTCTTTCTTTGGTTCATTTATGTACTGCGGCGTTATCCATTTTAATCCTTTTAATTTTTTATCTAAATATTCGGCATCAACAGATTTTTTAATGTTTGCCGCATGCAAATCCATAAAATGTCTTTTATTAATATATTTATAAGAGTAATAGACAGTTGAAAAAACTGATAAGATTATAAGAGCATATAAAATAAATTTTTGTTTTTTGAAGTTTTTATCAAAATATATATGTGAAAATCCCACAAGGATTGGAATTAAAAAATAAATAAACATTCCATTAATGGTCATCAATTGATGTATGATTAAGGAAAAAAGTAGTCCTAACAAAGACAGAGTAATCAAAAATTCATTACTCACCAAATAATTATAGTCCTTTTTAAAATTTTTGATCGCAACAATAATCATAAGTAATGATGATAAGTGAAGAAGTTTAAATCTAAAAATTATTCTTTGAAACTCAAGAGGAAAAATAAATTCCAGTCTGCTTTCTCCTAGAGAAAGTGGAAACAAAATGTATTGTTCATAAAATAATTTAAAAGGTATTTCCGCAAATCCCAAAAGTAAAAAAAAAATTAAAAAAGAGATAAAAGACCCAATTAATATAAATATAATTTTTTTTATATTAAAATTATAAAAAAAATGTATCAAAGATAGAAAAGAAATTACCAAGAAAACATAACTAGCTGGGGTTTGCTTAGTGAAGAAAGCTAGCGCAAAAATTATGGGAAGAAAAAGCCAATAAAAATTTTTATCTGTTTTTAAAGCTAATATAAAACAAAAAATTCCAATTGTAGAAAGATATGAAGATTGATGATCAACATAAGGGGTTCCCGCGGATGGATAAGCCAAAATTGAAACTAAAATTGCATACAGAAAACAATAATTGATATTAAGTTTAAGTTTATAAAAAGTAAAAAAAGTTGCTATTGAAAAAATAGAATTAAAAATTGAAGCATGAAAAACATAACTAAACCATGACACCCCAAAAATTTTAAAAAAAATTGCCTGGAACAAGTCAATTAGCGGTCCCGTTATTGTCCAGTAATCTTTAAAAGGAAAATGTCCGTTTAAAATATCATATCCAGAATTAAAAGAAAAAAAACTATCTATTGGCTGAATACCTATATGTCCATAGTATTGATTGAATAAAATTGAAAAAAGAAATAATAAAACAACAAAAATTGTTTTATTATTTTTTCTATCTCTTTTCAAAATGTTCATTTGCACAAAGGTTAAATCAATTTTAACTTCTCTTTAATTGATTCAACTTTTTCTGAAAAATCTGACCATCTTTTGTCATACTGATGAACTATGGAGTATGTTTTTCCCAGGCTATTTAGTAATTCTAAATTTTTATTAAAAGATATGTTCTTCAAATAAAGTACTGTGGCTATTGGGCCATTATTATTTGAATAAAAAAAACTATCTTTTAAGTAATTTTTGTGTGCAATAAAATTGCAGTACCCTTGGTCACAACCCCTGCCTTCTTTATCTCTTCTAAAGGTTAATAGGTATTTTAAAGATTTTTGATATGGATATTTTTTAATCATCTGATTCATTAACTCTAAATAATTAATCATAGAGCTATGTTTACCAAGTACTGTTCCCGAACAACAAACTATTTTCTCACTCAACTCGTTATAAATTTTAGCGCCATAAGTTTTTTTTAGCCAATTAGAATTTACGGGACATTTATTAATTTGGATATCTTCTAAAAAAAAATTTATTCCGCCTTTGTAAGGATAATTGAATGGATTTGATTGGAAATATAAATCTCTAGAGTCAGAAATTAAAACATTATCGTAATTTTTTTCTTTTTTTTTTAAAATTTCAAAAAAATACTTATAGCGCTTTAACTGAATATCATGCTTATGATCGCTAACCTCATAAAATTTACAGTCATATAATTTAAGTTTTTTTTTCAAATCATGATCGTCGTTACCTACCAAGAAATAAATTTCATCATTTGAATATTTTCTAAAACTTTTAATAAAAAATTCTACCTGATCCAGGTCAAGACCAACGGCTGCGGTAAGTACAATATTTTTCATATATTAATTAAGAATTATTAAAAAAATTTATATAACTTAGTTAATTCTTGTTTGTTCTAGTTTAATTTTTTTAATTAAGCTTTCACTTGGACTAAACAATATCTTAAAATATATTTTTTTGTTAGCCTTAATTTTAACGCTCTTAATATTTCTAATTTCATAATTATCAGCAACAGCAGATACTGGTCTTTTGTTGGGGTCCAAATTTTTAATAAAAATTTTTGTTTTGTCAGAAACCACCTTTCCTTTCCATCTTCTGGGTCGAAATGGGCTTATTGGTGTAATAACTAATTTTTTTGAATCCAAAGAAATAATAGGGCCGTGTACAGAAAGATTGTAAGCTGTACTCCCAGCTGGAGTAGAAACTAAAACTCCATCACCAACCAATTTTTTAGTCAACTCCTTGTTGTTAATTTTCAAGTTTAATGTAGCAGTCTGTCTACTTTGGCGTAGCAAAGAAATTTCATTTACTGCTAAAACTTTGAACTTCTTCCCGTTTAAATTTATAATTCTAACTTCTAGAGGGTTGACTGAAAATGACTTTGTTTTTTTAATTTTTTTTTCCAGATTTGTTGTGTGGAATTTATTCATTAAAAACCCAATTGTTCCACAATTAATTCCATAAAATGGTTTTTTAGTTTTGTAGTATTTTTTGAGAACGCGCAACATAAATCCATCTCCGCCAACAACTACGACAAGATCACATATGTTGATCGGATAGTTTTTATATTTTTTAAACGATCTTTTTAATTGTTGTGAACGTTTTGTGTTGTCAAAAATAAAATGGCACTTATACATAAATAGTTATCTAAATTTGGTGCCCTCGGCCAGACTCGAACTGGCACTCCCTTTCGGGCAAGGATTTTAAGTCCTTTGTGTCTACCATTTCACCACGAGGGCATGTGTACTTTCATTGTATTTATGCTAACATTTTAAAATACTCAATCAAAAAATTACTTTAAAATTTTTAACATCTCTTTTGCCACAAAATCATGTCCATGAGGTGTTAGATGGCCATCGATTTGGAAAAAATGTCCATCAGCCATGTTTGCATCAAAATCTGCAAAATAAACATTTTTCATTTCTTTAGATTGTCCATTTGGGAAATTAACAAACTTCATATCAAAACCATTTAAATAAAAAATTATAATTTTTTTATCATTTAAAATTGGGTATTTTTTTAAAATATCAATTAATATTTTTTTATGTCCATCAAAATCTAAAGATTTATCTTTTTTGGTAATTATATGAATTGGTATTGTTGCAGAATATCTAATAGATTTTCTAAGCTTAGTATAATTACTTATCGGTTTAACTTCGGTCATAAAATTAAATTTTTCTTTAGTAGCTTCTGGGCTACTTACTTTAAAATTTAAATTTTCTCCAACGTCATTGTAGCAGTATTGCAAAATTATAGTGTCAATTTTATCCAACAAGTTAGATTTTTTTAATCTCAAAATCTCTCTAGTTGTCCCATATCCAGACACAGCAAGATTATAAACTGGTTTTTTTATTTTTTTCTCTAACAGAGCTGAAAAGGTTTCCTCATCCTCTACTCCCCAACCCATTGCATAAGAATCCCCAATTACTGCAACACCTTTCTCTGTTGAATGAGGATGTTTTGAATATCTTCCAAAATCATCAAAAGTCATTGTTGCCTCATATTCAAGATTTTTAGATAGACAACTGGTTTTTTTTGGAATCCAAATAAGATCTGAGTCAAAATCTATACATTCCTCTCGACTTTGCCAAATATTTCTTAAACCTCCATAAAAATAAAAATTTCTTTGATATTCTGTAATTAATTTAATTTTTGGAGTAATTCCGTTTATGAGCAAAAAACCACTAACAATATAAACTAGAAAACAAATTAACACATAGCTAATCAATATTAGAAAAATATTTTTAAAAAAATTAACTACCCTCATACCTTAAACTTTTTTTAATCTCCTCACCTTGTAAAGTTTTAACTTTAATTTTTATATCCTTTTTTAATCTCATATCCTGTTCTCCAACCCATATACCAGCTGCTAAGTGCATAATTCCAATTTTGTTATGTGGAAGATATGGTTCAACAAAAGTTTTTCTGTTCACATCGTATTTTGGCAAAACATTACTCGCTATCCAATTACAATAAAGAGGCAGGAACTCCACATCAACATTTTTATCATAAACAGCAATGTTCATAGCTAAACCTTCAGATCCAAAAACTTTTCCAGATGACAACGCTTCCTTCAATATATCTTGCCAAATTTTCCAACAACTTGAATTTTTCTCAAGCGAAAAAACTCCAATATTTATATGAGGAGCAAAAGCAATTTTTCTTGCAGTAGATTCTGAAAAACCGGATTTTTTTGCATGCTTATAATTTTGTGATTTTATTAAAGCTAATTTTCCAAACAGCCAATTTACTTTTGACAAAACTCTATACCCCTGCCCAACAGACTGCGTAATTCCAAGTTTTCCATTCTTGCAAGCCTCAAAATACATTTCTACAGTATTCCAATTATTTACCCATGCATCACAATCAATCCATAAATATCTATCAAACTCTGGAAAATATTTTGGCAGAAATGCTCTTGATACCTGACTCTTTAACCATTCTTTGCCGGAGACTTTGTAAGCTGGAACTTTGATATCCCATTCAGCTTTTTTAATTGAATAGACCTTTTGTTTTAAAATACTTACTTGTTCTTGAGTCAAACCCGCATCCAAAACACATATAGCAATGTTTCTGCTTTCTTCATGAACTTTTATTGAATCAATAAGCTCTTCTAAAAGCTCAAAGTAATTAGAGTCAGAAAGTGTTATTATAGCATTAGAGCTCATTATTTATTTTTTATTCTAACCATTGTTTGTATTTGTTTAAATTGTTTTGAATATACGATGGTAATTCATTCATTTTTGACACAGCTAATTTTTGTCCGCTATTGAACTTAGAATTTTTCATGTCGGTTCTTAAATCATATATACTCTCTTTATTCATTATTTTATGCTTAATTTTTTGTATACCTAAATTATTCAATTCATATTCCCTATGATGAGCGTAAGATTTAAGTTTTTTTTCAATATCCTCAGGTGTTTTTATATATGAAAAATGCCAACCGCCATCTTGAATAAGATTAATATTTGAATATTTGTTTTTTGAAAAAATAATATCTAAGCGCCATACTGGGTAAGATCTATCTTTTATGTTTCTAAGCCACTGTGGAGACTTTAGATGTTTTTTTTTGCAACCACGTGTACCAGTCCAAGTTACGGATTCTGAACATAGATTAAACTTGTAGTAAAACATTTTTTGTTTGAAAAAAACAAATTTTTCTCTTATTGAAAATAAATCAATATTATCTAATTTTGGAATTTCATCCAAATCAGAGATCAAAATAAAGTCTTCATTGGATGATTCTTTTAAACCATTAACAATGAAATTTCTTTGATAAAAATCTCTTCTCATACCATTTAAAATATATTTGCTATTTTTGGTATTTTCGTTATCATTATCGTTAACGTTTTCAATATCTGGTGGCTCACGGTCTAAAACTAAATAGATTATTTTTTTTTTAAATTTTTCAAATTTTTTAATATTAAAATTCAAGCTTCTTTCCTTGCCGCTATGGGTAAATTTACTTTCTACTATTACAAATTTATCTATGTAATTATCAAGATAATTCAAACGAAGATCTAAAACTATATCTTCATCAAGATACATAAAACAGTCGTAAATTTTCATTTAATTTTAATTTTTCTATTTTTGGAAATTACAATATAAGAATTTTTATAACCACAATCCTTGTATCCTTGTATAATTTTATTCAAATATATTTTAGCAGGTGGATTAAGTTTTGTTTTTTTTGGCATATAATAGAACATCACTTTTTTTCTAAAAATTTTAAAATACTTTTTTACGTACATGATTGGAAAATCTTCATAAATATCTAATATCTTTTCGTCTTTTTTGGATATGTCATATATGGCCCCCAAAACATAACTGTTTTTTTTCTTTTCTACATCGGCTACTCCTCCACCGTAATATTCATTTCTAAAAACAAGTTTGTAGTTTTTTAAAGTGAAGCAGCCAACATATTTTGAATTTTTGCAGCGCCTTTTCATTTGTTTTCTATTGAGATTACTACCGTAAGCAAAATATAACATTAGAATCCTTTAAAAATTTTTATTTCCTTTTTTTTTAGCATCTTAATAATCTCTTTATGGCAAGATTGTAACCTTTTTTTCTTCTCAGATCTTGTAACAATAGAAACGCCAATTTTACCAAGTCTAAAAAAAGGATAGCTTCCTATTTCGACATATTTTTTGTGCCTTGTTTGAATTTTTTCCAGCCTCCTTGCAATTTTACTTTCGACTGTTTGTGCACCTATTGTTTGACTGTAAATTTTCAATCCTGGTTTTAAATATTTTTTTAAATTATGCAGCATAGATTTTAGTATCAACGGAACTCCTGGAAGGCAGATAACGTTTTTAATAATAAATCCTGGTGCGGCACTAGAAGGATTATAGATTAAACTGGAACCTTCTGGCATTTTTGCCATCTTTTTTCTAGGATTGTCAAAATTTTTTTTACCATAATACTTTTTTAATATTTCAAAAGCTTCCTTGTTATAAGTGTATTTTCTTTTAAAAGCCTTTGAAACTGACTTTGAGGTAATATCATCATGTGTTGGCCCTATACCACCAGTTGTTAAAATATAATTATACTTCTTTCTCAAGTCTAAAATACTTTTAATTATTCTTTTCTCAATATCTGGAATTATTCTTACCTCTTCAATTTTAATTCCAAGTTTGTCATTTAACCAAGAGGATAAATAAGAAACATTCTGGTCTTTTGTTCTTCCCGATAAAATTTCGTTACCAATTATTAAAATTGCTGCAGTAATTTTTTTATTTTTTCTCACCATAATTTGATATTATTAAAAAAATGGATTTTGAGAATGAATTAATACCAGGAGTTTTAATAAAAAGATACAAGCGATTTTTTGCAGACATCAAGTTAAAAAATAAAATTATTACTGCACACTGTCCAAATCCTGGTTCAATGTTTAAACTTTTAAACAAAGGAAATTCTGTTTGGATAACAAAATCTAACAATGAAAAAAGAAAACTGCAATATACTCTACAAATTATAGAAGTTGATAAAATAAAATTTTGTGTAAATACTCATATAACAAATAAAATAGTTCAAGAATCGCTTGAAAAAAAATTAATTGAAGATTTAGCAGAATACAATCTTCTTAGACCAGAAAAAAAATTTGGATCTAATACTAGATTTGATTTTTTTTTATATAATACAAAAAAAGATAAAAAAGCATTTCTCGAAGTAAAAAGCGTGTCCCTTAGCAGAAAAAAAAATTGTGCTGAATTTCCTGATGCAGTAACAAGTAGAGGGAAAAAACATTTGGAAAGTCTCATATCTGCAAACAAACAGGGATATGAAAGTTATCTAATGTTTCTAATCCAAATAGAAAAATGCAAATCTTTTAGCATTGCTTCGGATATTGATCCTGAATATTCTAAAGTTTTTAAGAATGCTTTAAAAAAAAATGTTAAAGTGCTTTGTTATGATTGTAAATTTTCTAACAAAGGAATAGAAATAAATAACAAAATAAAAATTTTATTAAATGACAGACAAAATGTTTGAAGCTTTTGATGGAACAAGAAAAGCCGGATCTATAGCCTCTGGAGCTTTAGATGAAGTTGCAAAAATTATAAAGCCTGGAATAAAAACTGATGAGATTGATAAATTGTGCTTTGAATTTATTAATGACAAAGGTGCATACTCTGCTCCACTCTTCTATAGAGGTTTTCCAAAATCTTGTTGTACTTCACCAAACCATACTGTTTGTCACGGAATACCCAAAGACAAAATTTTAAAAGAGGGAGATATAGTGAATGTGGATGTAACTGCGCTAAAAAATGGATGGCATGGTGACACTAGTAGAATGTATTTTGTTGGAGAAGTTTCAACTAAAGCAAAAAAATTGGTAAAAACAACTTATGAAGCAATGATCAAATCTATAAAAACATTAAAAGATGGTATCCAGGTTGGAGATATAGGTTCTACCATTCAAAGACATGTTGAATCTAAGGGATTTTCGGTTGTTAGAGATTTTTGTGGGCATGGAACGGGAAAAAATTTCCATGAACCGCCAAACATATTACATTATGGAGAACCCAAAACAGGAGACAAATTAAAAGCTGGGATGATTTTTACTGTTGAGCCTATGATAAACGAAGGTAATTATGAAACAAAAGTATTAAATGATGGATGGACAGCAGTTACTAAGGACAAAAAATTATCCGCACAATTTGAACATACTGTTGGTATAACTGATAAGGGTTATGAAATATTTACTTCTTCAAAAAAAGGATTAGATTTTCCACCG
>MDTE01166887.1_pt1 | contig 13610 bp, 13 predicted proteins | sample 811231 | NCBI WGS metagenome assembly MDTE01 (sample SAMN05326651, study PRJNA326480) | marine metagenome | isolation source: seawater | place: Indian Ocean: Red Sea | collected 2010
CTCGAGGTCCCGGTCGACGATCGGGCTGGCATCGAGCCAGGTCGCTCCACCCGAGCCAAGGTGTCGCCACAGGGCCCGGGCCACCACGTCCCGCGGCGCGAGGTCACCGGCGGGGTGCTCGTCGCGCATGATGGATCGACCCCGGTCGTCCACCAGCCTGGCCCCGGCGCCGCGGAGCGCCTCGGTCAGCAGCGGCATCGGGTCAGCTCCGACCGACAGCGCGGTGGGATGGAACTGGACGAACTCGAGATCTTCGAGCCGGGCACCGGCCCGCGCGGCCATCGCCAGGCCATCGCCGGTGTTGCCCGCCGGATTGGTGGTGTGACGATACAGCTGGCCGAGGCCCCCGGTCGCCAGGACGACGGCGCGTCCCAGAAACAGCACGACGGCGCCCGCCGCGTCCTGCGCGACCACTCCGGCCACCCGCCCCTGCTGGGTCACGAGGTCGAACGCGCTCGTTCGTTCGTGGCACTGGACGTGCGACGCCCCGCCCACCGCGGCGCGCAACGCACGCACGACCTCGGCCCCGGTCGCGTCGCCGTTTGCGTGGAGGATACGGGGGTGGCTGTGAGCGGCTTCGCGTCCAAGCGCCAGTCCCCCTCGGCCGTCGCGGTCGAACCGGGTGCCAATCCCTAGCAGCGCCGCCACCCGGCCAGGCCCCTCCTCGGTGAGGATACGCACCCGCGATGGATGGGCGTGTCCGTCGGCCGCCGTCAGCGTGTCGGCGGCATGCGCCGCCGGCGAGTCTCCAGGCCCGACCGCGGCGGCGACACCGCCCTGCGCCATCGGGCTCGCCCCACCCTCGCCCAGACCACCCGGGGTCAGAACGCCCACGTCGAGCCCGGACGATTCGAACGCGACGGTCAGACCGGCGACACCGCTCCCGACCACCAGGACGTCGTGGGTCGCCACGCGATCGACACGGGCGCCGTCACCCGACCGTGTCATCCGCCGGCGCCCCGACCGACCTCGAGCATGCGGGCCACCGCCGTCCGGCCGCGAGCCGAGATCATGGGGTCGACGAGCACCTCATGCTGGAGATCCCGGAGCGCCGTATAGATCTTGGGCAGCGTGATCTGCTTCATGTGGGGACAGAGGTTGCAGGGCCGGATGAACTCGATCTCGGGATGCGCCACGGCAACGTTGTCGCTCATCGAGCACTCGGTGACCAGCACCACCCGGTCCGGCCGCGTCTGGTCCACATGACGGAGCAGTCCCGAGGTCGAGCCGACGTAGTCCGCCTCGGCCAACACGTCGGGCGGACACTCGGGATGGGCGTAGATCTGCACGCCGGGATAGGTGTCCCGATAGCCTCGCAGGTCCTCGGCGGTGAAGCGCTCGTGGACCTCGCAGTGCCCCTGCCAGAGCACCACCTCGACGTCGGTCTTGCTGGCGACGTAGCGGCCCAGATACTCGTCCGGAAGAAAGATGACCCGGTCGACTCCGAGCGACTCCACCACCTCGACCGCGTTCGAGGAGGTGCAACAGATGTCTGACTCGGCCTTGACCTCGACCGAGGTGTTCACGTAGGTCACCACCGGCACCCCGGGGTAGCGCTCTCGGAGCAACCGCACATCGGCACCCGTGATCGACGCGGCCAGCGAGCACCCGGCCTCCAGGTCCGGGATCAGCACCGTCTTGTCGGGACTCAGCATCTTGGCCGTCTCGGCCATGAAGTGCACGCCGCACATCACGATGACGTCGGCGTCGGTCTCGGCCGCCTGCTGGGCGAGCGCCAGGGAGTCGCCGACCAGGTCGGCCACTCCATGGAAGATCTCGGGCGTCTGGTAGTTGTGCGCCAGCACGACCGCACCGCGCTCCGCCTTCAGACGCTTGATGGCCGCGATGTAGGGAGCGTGGACGGGCCACTCCACCTCCGGCACCACGGTCCGGACCCGCGCATAGAGATCCGCGGTCGCTGCCGCGACCTCTGGGGTGTACTCGAGCTGGGCGTTGGTCGGAATCGCAGATGACATCGGGTCCATTATGCTCAAATTGAGAATTATAACCTCATTATTCTAGATCTGAGCATAAGAACTGTCAAGCGAGAGGGAGGCCGACCCCGGGCGCGGGACGTTCGTGGAGAACATCGCGACGAAAACGGAACAGCTCGGCCGGCCGACCGCCAGTCGCCGACTCGAGCCGGCCTGTGCCCTCGACCAGCCGGCCACGCTCGACCAGGCGCCGGAAGTTCTGCTTGTGCAACCGGACTCCCACCAGCGCTTCGACGGTCTGCTGCAACCGGAGGAGTGTGAACGTCTCGGGAAGCAGCTCGAACACCAGCGGCCGGTACTTCAACTTGCCGCGCAGTCGGCCCAGCGCGGTAGCCAGGATCCGTCGATGGTCGAGCGCCAGCGGCTCGCCGAACCCCGTCTTCGACGCATCGCGTCCCGAGCGCCGCTCCACCCGATCGCGGCCAGCCTCGGCCACCAGTCCCGCCTCGTAGAGCAGCTCGAAACGGTCGAGCACCCGCTCGCTGTCCCATCCGCTCGAGTCGGTGCCAAACGTGATGTCGACCCGGCCGCGTCTGGCCCGCCGAGCCGCCGGGTCAGGCGCGCCGCGCACCCAGGCCCTCAGTTGTCTCCGGATCTGATCCCGAAGTACGGCTGGCTCCCCCTCGCGCCAGTCTTCCCAGGGAAGCACGCCATAGACCGACTCCCAGGCGGCACCGCCCCCGTCGGCTAGCTGACGCTCCCGGACCAGCGCCAGATACGCCACGGCGAGCACCCGCGCGCCGGCCGCGTCCGGACTCGTGCGGTCTCGATCCCCGAACGTGTACAGCTGCTCGACATAGGCCAGCTCCATCCCGGTCTGCTCCGCCACCCAGGCGCGAAGTCCGAGCTCCAGCGTGCGATGACGATCCGGGTCAAGCGGGCCGAACGGCAGCGCCGCGGGACGATCCTTCCCGGGATCCGGCACCGTGAGCACACGTGGCTGCTCGCCGGTGACCGCCACGATCGCGGCATGGAGTCCAACCGTCAGGACGCGGGACATCCGGTCAGTCTATCCCGGTCGCCGTCAGGGGCCGTGCGGGCCGACAGGTATACTCCGAGCCATGGAGCTCACCACGCCGACCTTGCGACGATGGCACGACGATGGACTCGCCGACCTCGAAGGATTCTGGGAGCGCGCCGCGCGCGAGCTTCCATGGTTCAGGAGCTGGGATCGGGTCTACGAGGCAGAGACACCGTCGTTCCGGTGGTTCATCGGCGCGCAGACGAACCTGTCCTACAACGCCGTGGATCGCCACGTGGCGCAGGGTGAGGGCGGGCGGGCCGCCCTGGTCTCGCTCGACGAACGGGGCGGACGGGTGGTGCTGACCTACGCGCAACTCCACCATGAGGTGCGGCGGGTGGCGTCCGCGCTCAGAGGACTGGGCGTGGGAAAGGGTGACCGCGTCACGCTGTCGATGCCGACCTGTCCGGAGGCGGTGGTCCTCATGCTGGCGTGCACGCGCATTGGCGCCATCCACTCGGTGGTATTCGCCGGCTTCGGCGCGCAGGCGCTCTCGGACCGGATCAACGCCAGCGGGTCGAAGGTGGTATTCACCGCCGACATCACCTACCGCAAGGGCAAGGACGTTCCGCTCAAGCCGATCGTGGATCAGGCGCTCGCGGCGCCGGGTCACCCGGTCGAGCGCGTCGTGGTACTGCAGCGCTCGGCGAACCCCGCCGCGCTCGATTCCGATCGCGAGCTCTCCTGGACGCAGTTCCTCGAGGGTGGCGCCGATCAACCAGACCACCACGAGTCGATGGAGGCCAACGAACCGGCGTTCATCCTGGCGACCTCCGGCACAACCGCGAAGCCCAAGCTCGCCGTGCACGTCCATGGCGGCTATCAGGTGCACATCGCGAGCATGGCCCGGTGGTGCTTCGGGATGCGGCCGACCGACGTCTGGTGGGCCACCTCCGACATCGGGTGGATCGTCGGCCACAGCTACATGGTCTACGCCCCGCTGCTGGTCGGGTGCACCACCGTCGTCTTCGAAGGCGCGCTCGACTATCCGGAGCCGGACAGCATCTGGCGCGCGGTGGTGGAGGAGATCGGCGCGACCGGCATCTTCACGTCGGCGACCGCGGTACGCGCGTTGATGCGCTACGGCGACGAGCCACTGAGCACCATCGACCACCGTCGGGTCGAGCGGATCTTTTCGGCGGGAGAGGTCCTGAACCCCCCGGCGTGGGACTGGCTGCAGAACACCATCCTGAAGGGGCGGATTCCGGTCATCGACCACATGTGGCAAACCGAGACGAGCGGCCCGATCTTCGGGAACCCCTACGGGCTCGGCATGCTGCCGATCAAACCCGGCTCGGCCACCATGGCGCTACCGGGCATCGATGCGGCGATCGTCAACCAGGACGGCACCCCCTGCGAACCGGATCAGGAAGGCATCATGGTCATCAAGCGTCCGTTTCCCGGACTGGTGGCCTCGCTGTGGGGTGAACCCGAGCGCTACGGGCACGACTACTGGAACAAGATCCCCGGGCACTACTACAGCGGCGACTCGGCCCGAGTGGACGAAGACGGCTACGTCTGGTTTGGCGGGCGGGCGGACGAGATCATCAAGATCGCCGCGCACCGCATCGGGACCATCGAAGTGGAGAGCGCCTGTCTCAAGCACCCGGCCGTCGCCGAGTGTGGCGTCATCGGCAGACCGGACGAGACCCGCGGTGAGGTCATCTCGGCATTCGTGCTTCTGAAACAGGGCCACACCGGCTCGGACGAGCTGCGGGACAAGATCATCGCGACCCTGCGTCGGGAGCTGGGGCCGGTAGCGGTGGTCGGCGAGCTGAACTTCGTGTCCATGCTGCCGAAGACCCGCAGCGGCAAGATCATGCGACGGGTCCTGCGCGCGGTCACCCTGGATACCGACCCGGGCGACATCACGACCATCGAAGACGAAGGGTCGGTTGAAGAGGCCCGCCACGCGTGGCGGGAGATGAAGGCGGAGCTGGAAGGATAGTCCCGAACGACTGGCGGCGCAGCCCCAGGGCCCGCCGCCAGCCGATCGGAGCCGTGCGGGCGGTCAGGCGCCGCCCCGGCGGCCGCGGCGCTCGCGCATCCGCTCCCGCCGGTGGTCGCGCCGCTCGCCGAACTCGGCCTGCGCCTCGAGCGCCGCGGTCTGTTGCTCGGGCGTGAGGAGCTGCCAGATCTGACTCCGGACGTAGGCCCGCTGCACCGCGGCATCTCCCTCCGCCACGCCGAGCTCGATGGCCACCGCCCTGATCGCCCCCTCGTTCAGCACGTCGGCACTCACCGCGCCTGACAACGCCTCGCGGGCCGATCGGACGCGCCCTTCGGCCTCGCGTAGCGCCGCCTGGTTCTGCTCCATCACCGACCGCACCTGCGCGCGCTGGTCCTCGGTCAGGTCCAATCTGCTCAACGGAAGACCCAGACCGCCGGCAGGCCCACCCGGCCCGCGCAGCATCCGTCCTTGCCGTGGACGACGTCCCTCGGGTGGCTGACTCCACCCGACGTCCGCCATCACGAACATCGCCAGCGCCGCCATCACTCCGGTCGCCAGCATCCACCGCCGGTTGCTCTGTCTCGCAAACATCGTCGCCTCCTCGAAAGCCAGCGGGTCAACTCCCGCGTTCCTCTTCGCGCGTCTGGACCGGGCGACACGGCCGTGTTCCCCACCCGGCGTCGGCCGACGCTTGCGCGTCGTGCGTTGCTGTGTATGAAGACCGCCCTGGGGTGGGTGTTATTCCTGGTGAGCGGGCCACGGACAAAAAAAGGACCGTGCCAGTCCGAAGACCGACACGGCCCATCGAGCTGCGGGAAGACCGACGCTACTGTTCCTGCTGCGTCTCGTCTGCCTCTTCTTCATCGAGGAGGTAGGAGAGCGCGGTGAAGAACATCTCTTCGTCGGTCTGCTCACCCCATCGCACCTCGGCCGTCGGATCCGGGTTGGAGCGATTGGCGGCCGAGTTGTCGTAGTACGCCACGGCGTGGATCTTCGAGCCGGCCGGCATCTCGACCGGCTCGTCGAAGATGTAGTCGATCTGCCAGTTGAAGTCGTAGCTCGGCACCGAGAGGATGGTCTCGCGACGTCCGTCCGGGTAGACCGCCTCGTAGTCCCAGCGCACGCCGCGCAGATGCGAGTGCGGAAGCAGGTTGAGCAGCCTGGCGTCCTTGGCGAACGTCAGGTCCGCTTCGATCTTGTAGTTGGCTTCGCCGGGCGGAATCGTGAACTGGCCGTGCACGATGGCGCCGTCCATGACGGTCTGGGTCGGCGGCTCGTCGGTGAACACCAGTCCGATCTTCGACTCGTCGATGTGCGTCTCCCCGGTCGGGGTGTAGTGCATCTCGAACACCAGCGTGGTGCCGGCGCGAAGCAGTCTGGCCGTGCCCGGCTGGAACACCGAGACGCCGTCGTTGCCCACGGTCGTGCCGCCCAGCGACGTCCCCTTGCCCCGTCCCTCGAGCGCGGCCACACCTGGATTCCACTCGATCTCTCGCCCCGGCATCAGCTCACGGTCCAGGCGAATCCCGGGATCGAAGCTCCGCAGCTCGGCGATCTCCTCTTCGGTGAGCTCCGCCCGCTGCGTGACGATGATGTGGTGGACGGCAGCCATGGCCCCCGGCTTCACCTCGATCGCCTGAACCCACTTGTCTTCGGTGAGGTTGGTCGGCACCTCGAAGTACGTGTAGTCGACCGTGCCCTCGGCGGGCACCTCGAAGGGAGGAATGCTGAAGACGGCGTCCGGCTGACCAATCGTCCACTCGCTGTCGGCGTACGACGGCGCCGGCGGCATGGCCGCCAGCTCGCCCCGGGGAGCACCGGCGTCGGCCCAGGCCACGATGGTCTCGATCTCGTCGGCGCTCAGGCTCCGGTCGTTGGCAAACGTGCCGATCGCGGGATCAGCGTCCCACGGCGGCATGTCGCGGTCTGCGACCTTCTGCTTGATCGAACGCGCCCACGGCCGCGCATCCTCATAGGTCAGCAGGGACATCGGCCCCACCTGACCTGGACGATGGCAGGTCGTGCAGCTCTCGAAGAAGATCGGGGCGACGTGCTCGGTAAAGGTGACCTCCTGGGCCGTACCCAGCGAGGGAACGCCGACGACGAGCGCAAGCGCCACTGCCAGGATCACTCCGTGATTCCGCATGAATCTCTCCTGAAAAAGGGGCGGTGGACGCCAGACGTCCACCAGCGTCGGATGACGCCTAGTGAAGACGATTATAGCGCTACAAATGTTCCGAGGGCGTCGATCACCGCCCTCTGGGCTCGTTGATCTCGAAGTACTGTTCGCAGAACAACTCGACCAGCTGCACGACGACCCCCTCGACCTGTGGCAGGTTCGCGCCTCCGACCGCGCCGAGACTCGCCATGTCCCACGTGTCGAGCAACGCCCGCAGCTGGTTCCCCTCGATCGTGGCCATCTGCTGCAACGACACGCGGGCGTAGTAGGCAAACAGCCCGGTCGAGCCCTGATGCGTCGCGACGTTGATGTAGAGGTCGGCCGAGCTCCCCCCAATCTCGATCCCACAACCCTCGAGCGTCGCCTCGGCGGCGTTCTGCAGGCCGCGACGGGTCAATCCGGCATCTTCGGCGTCGTCGGCCAGGTCCTCGACGACGACACTGACCTCCCGAACCCCTTCGAGGTTCTCGATCTCCAGTTCCTGCTGAGCAGCGGCGGGGCCTGCCACTGCGGCAAGGACTCCGGCCGTGAGCAGTGCCGTTCGGATCGTGAGCGCACCCATGTATCGACCCTACTGCCGGCGCTCGGGGTTGTCCAGCCGGATCAGTCCAGGTGGCCGCGCTCGGCGTCACCCATCTCGACGCGACCGTCGGGAAAGTAGTCCTTCCAGCGGGTCGACACGGTATCGGCGACACCCGGGTCGCAATGCAGCTCGTCGGGGAAGCCGGGCGCGAGGCGCGCATCGATCACGATGGGTGGGGTGTAGACCAGATGATTGCGAGCCACCCGCGTGGCCGCCGCATGCACATCGGCGGCCGGCTCGAACCGGGTGAACGTGGTCCACAGGAAGTTCATGGCGCTTCGGGCCGCCCGGGCGGGCTCGTCGGTCAGCACCACCAGCGGCCAGTTCGCAAATGCCGGATGGCTGGCCACTCGACCGGCGACGTCCGGGTCCTCGGCCTTGGGCGGGGCCCCAACCACGAGACAGCCGCGACAGAAGACTTCGACCGGCCCACAGCCGGCCGGCAGCTCGGGCGCCGAGAACTGTCCCGGCAGCGTTCGCACCGGATCACCGAGCCCGAGCCAGATCCCCTTCGACCCGAGGTTCACTTCTGGACCGGTGTAGTCCAGCGTGTCCATGGAAAGGTTGGAGAAGACGTAGAGGTCGGTTTCGGGATTGGTCCGCTCCAGGACGTGCTCGAGGGTCGCGCGGAAGTCCTTCAGGTCGACCGACTGGTCGGTCACGAGCAGGAACTTCGTCAGTGACAGCTGCCCTTCCCCGAGGATGCGAAACGCGCTCGCCATCGCCTCACGCGCATACCGCTGCTTGACGACCGCTGCCGACAGGGAGTGATAGCCCGTCTCGCCATAAGACCAGAGATCGGTCACCCCGGGCATCACCAGCGGGAACAGCGGAGACAGCAGCTCCTGCAGCAGATCACCGATGAAGAAGTCCTCTTGCCGCGGCTTCCCGACGACGGTTGCGGGAAAAATGGCGTCGCGACGCCGCGCCATCCGCGAGACCTGGAAGACCGGATAGTCATGCCGCAACGAGTAGTAGCCGTAGTGGTCGCCGAAGGGCCCTTCGGGACGACGGGTGTGCGGCGCCACGGTTCCCATCAACGCGAACTCGGCGCGGGCCACCAACGGGTGGGGGCCCACCCCTTCGACGAGACCCAGCCGCTCGCCGGCGATCAGCGACGCCAGCAGCAACTCCGGCACGTTCTCGGGAAGAGGCGCGATTGCCGCCAGGGTCAGCGCCGGCGGGCCACCGAGAAACACCGTGACCGGGAGGAACTCACCCCGATCCTCCGCCACCCGGTAGTGAAACCCGCCACCCTTGCCGATCTGCCAGTGCATGCCGGTGGAGACGGCATCATGCACCTGCAGTCGATACATGCCGAGGTTGTGCCCTCGACCGTCGGGATGCTCGGTAAAGACCAGCGGCAGCGTGATGAAGGGACCGCCGTCCTCGGGCCACGTCGTCAGGGCGGGCAGACGGTCGAGGCGTACATCATCGGTGACCACCTCGGTCACGGGGCCACGGGGGCCTCGTCGAAGACCGACCTTCAGGACCTGCGCCGCCACGTCGCGCGCGCCCCACAGGCTTCCAATCGTGGGCGGGAGCGCGCTCTCCACGGTCTCGACGAGTCGCCGGATGAACCGCTGGGGGCGCTCGCCGAAGGCCAGTTCGGCTCGACGGGCGGTACCGAACAGGTTGGTGACCAGCGGATAGTCGGCTCCCACCGGTCGGGTGAACAGGAGCGCCGGCCCACCAGCCGCCACCACCCGACGATGGATCTCGGCCGCCTCTTGTTGCGGGTCGACTTCGGCCGACACCTCGACCAGGTCGCCGTCACGACGGAGCTCGTCGAGGAACGCGCGCAGGTCGGGGAAGGACATCGCCGGGCGCCGGAGGGTCAGGAGAGGCCACGGACGGCGTCCTCGACCGTCTCGAAGGTGTCGAAGAGCGAATCGACGTTCATGATCGCCAGCGGCTCGGAAACATACGGATGCACGTGACACAACGCCACCCTGGCCCCCGCCGTCTCGGCCGCCTGTTGACTCGCCACGAGGTCGCCGAGCGCATGGCTGTCCAGACCAGCCAGGCCGTCGAGATTCAGCACGAAGCGGCGGTAGCCGTCAGACGTGAGGTCCCGCACCCGCTCGGTGACACCGGTCGTCACATCGCCGAGCCCCTGCACGGCCAGCGAGAGGACCACGACGTCACCCTCGACCCGCTCGTCATCGCATCGCATGGCGTTCTCCAGCAACCGCCGCCGAGGAACAAGCGCGGCCTGCCGGTCCGCTATTCTGCCCCGGAATCCCCCTCCGGGGATAGCCGTCACCTGGGCAACACGACGCCGCTCCCCAGACAGCGCAAGCGGTTGGCCTGGGCGTTGCTGCGATAGACGCGGTGGCAGTTGTCACAGGCCTGGGCCAGGTCATTGGTCAGGTCGCTCACCTGTTCCTGATCTTTGGCGAGCGCCGCCTGATAGATGTCCCACGAGACATCGGTCATCTCCCTGGACCACCGCAACCAGTCGTATCGCCCGACGGGAGCCATCCGCCCGTTCTCGCACAACCGCCCGGGCTTGTCGATCAGGCTGGCCCCCTCGGCGAGCAGGAGCGCGGCGTTCTCGACGACCTGCCAGCCGGTGTAGATGCCGGAGAAGGTGGCGGTCACGGTGTCACCTTCGGCCGCCGGCTCTGGTGGGGCGCCGGGATCCCGCATCTGAGCGTCGAAGATGATGTTGGAGTTGGGAAAGTAGAGGCCGCGCATGACCTGCGCCATGGTCCCGACCGGCGGGGTTTCGAGCGAGGTTTGTGCCGAGGCCCCGCTCACGGCGAGACCGGCCACGATGATCCCGAGCAGTAGATGTCGCATTCTCGTGTCTCCTTCTTCGCTGCCCAATGAAGCGCAAGGCCCGTGCCACGTACGACGCTCGGCAAGAGACACTCCTTCGCACGGAGTTGTGCGGAAAACGCGCGACAGGACCCGATCCGCGGGGGCGTGAGGAGGGAAAAATGTCACGGGCGGTGGTGTATTCTCCGAACAACCCTGATGCGAATCTCAGTGTTGCTCCCTGCCGTGATCGCCGCGACCCTGTCGGCAGCCGTCTCGGCACAGACACCGGTCGGTCCCCCGCGCACCGCCTGGGGCGCGCCCGATCTGGTGGGCATCTGGGACTTCCGGACGATGACACCGCTGGAGCGCCCACGCGACCTCGCCGACACCGAGGTGTGGAGCGAGGAAGAGGCGGCGGCCTACGAGGCCGCGACCCTCGAGCGCCGGCAACAGAATCCGCTGGCCCCGACGAGTGTCCATGCGGCCTGGTGGCTGGACAATGGCACGGAGCTCACTCCGGACCGGCGGACGTCTCTCATCGTGGATCCGCCAGACGGGCGGATTCCCGCGATGACCCCCGAGGCCAGACAGCGACAGGAAGACCATGGGCTCGGGCGCCCGGTGCGACTCCGTCAATCACGGAATACGCCGGCCCACGGTCCCGAAGACCTCGGGGTGGGGGAACGGTGCCTCAGCGGGTTCAGCACCGGTCCCCCGATCACCCCCAGCGCCTACAACAACAATCTGATGGTCTTCCAGACCCCCGACCACGTGGTGCTCTTCACCGAGATGGTGCACGAGGCGCGGGTGGTGCCACTCGACGGCCGCCCGCACCTTCCGGCGTCCGTTCGGCAGTGGCTGGGCGACTCACGGGGGCGGTGGGAGGGCGACACCCTCGTCATCGAGAGCACCAACTTCACCGACCGGGTCGGAAGCTTCAACACCCTCGGCATGGCGCTCGGCACGGGCGACACCCTGCACCTGACCGAACGCTTGACGCGGGTGGACGAGGAGACCCTGCTCTACGAATTCACCGTGACCGATCCAGACACGTTCGTCGCCCCGTTCTCTGCCGCCGTGCCGATGAAGCGCACCGACGTCCCGCTCTACGAGTTTGCCTGTCACGAGGGGAACCGGGGACTGGAGGGGATCCTGCGAGGGGCGCGCGCCGAGGAACGCTCCTCCCGCTAGGACTTTGACTAGGCCGGCTGGAATTCGGCCCAGTGCTCATCGGAGCTCGCGTTCCACTTCTCAATCACCCCGACCATACTGACCTCTGGCGCCGCCGGATCCACCTCGCGCAGGATGTCGATCGGCCGTGGGCGTCCAGCCCCGACCAGGCAGACCTTGACCAGCGCCAGCGCGTACACGGTCTCGCCCCGCATGAATCGGTGCTCGACATAGATGAACTTCTCGTCCCACCCCAACGTGCGGGTGCGCAACTCGTACCGCTGAAACGGCTTGAGGGCGCGGCGGAACTGAATGGTCTCTCCCGCCAGCACCGGGTGTAGCCCTTTCTGTCGGAGCACCGCCCACACCCCGGCGCGGATGAGCATCTCGATCCGCACCGGGTCGGTGATCGTGAAGTAGCGACCGTTGTTCATGTGACCCAGGAGATCGAGATCGTTGGGCCACACGATGTGACTGGAGCGGAACTCGGCCAGCGGAGGCACCGCTCCTTTCCACCGGACCGACAGGAACATCGCCAGCAATCGGAGATACAGGTTCATCGCACGGCTCCGGCCTTGCCCTCGGCCAGGAGGGTGGCGGCCGGACGGCCATGCTCGAGGTCTTTCCGCAACTCGCCCTCCGACACACGGAGGTCGAGGGAACCGATCTCGGGCGACAACCGGTCGAGCGCTCGCTCGATGAACATGGTGAACGAGGATCGCGGCGACGAAGATGGCGCGGACATGGAAGATCTCCTTCGAAGAAACTCAGTCGGCTCGGGCCGACTCGACGAGGGCGGCAAACGCGGTTTCCGCGCGCGCTCGCGCCTCGACGTCGTCGAGCAGCCGGGCGTAGTGGTGGTAGGAGAGCAAGATCGACCAGATCTCGAACGCGAACTGGTCGACATCGAGGTCGACCTCGAAATGGCCTTCGTCGACCGCCAGGGCCGCTGACCTCGCGATGGTGGCCGTCAGGGTACGGAGATGACCGACGAGGGTGTCACGCACCGACCCCGGGCGATCGTCGAACTCGGTCGCCGCTGACACGAACGGGCATCCGCCGGCGAGACCGGACGACGACCAGTCCAGCCAGCGGGTCACGAACGCCTCGATACGGGGCACTCCTCGCGGCGCCGCGAGGGCTGGACGCACGACCAGGTCGACGAAGCGCACCGCGGCGGTGTCGAGAATCTGCTGCTGCAAATCCTCTTTCGACTCGAAGTGGGCATAAAGGCCGCTCTTCGACAGCCCGACCTTTCGGGCCAGCGTGCCCACCGAGAGCCCTTCGAGCCCGACCTCTGTTGAGTGGTCGAGCGCCCGGTCGAGAATCGCGGCGCGGGTCTGATCTCCCTTGCTCACGTGATGATAATAGCACGACCGTTCGTTTTTTTATCAAGCCAAAGCCGGCTCACATGACGCAGAGACGAGAATCAGGAGCTTTGCAGACGATCGAGAAAGCGCCGGATGCGGGCCGCATTGGCGCCGAGATCGCTGACGCCCACCCTGGACACGGACCTGACGTCGACCTCGCTACCGCCGCCGGCTGGACGGATGCGTACCACGACATCGTCAGTGAACCCGAACCAGAAGGTCGTGTCGGACGCTTCGAGTCGGCCGTTGCCCGGGTCGGACTCGACGACGACCCACCCGAGCTCGGTGGCGACCTCTCGTGAGCGCTCGACCAGGGCGGCCGGCTCGCCAGGCAGCGTCACCGTGTTCAGGTCGGGATAGCCCTCACGCTGGGCACGCGCGGTCTCCGGAGGGTAGTCGAGCGAGTTCGCCGTCTCCGGGCGGAGCGGAACGACGGACTGGAACTGCGGCGGGTCGTCCGGGTCGGTCGTGATGTCGTGAATCGGAGGCACCCCGAAACCAGGCACCGCAAGCATCAATGGCACGACACCGGTTAACACCCCGAGACCGGCCGCCGCAAGGGTCGGATCACGGCCA
>MDTE01174315.1_pt1 | contig 13610 bp, 12 predicted proteins | sample 811231 | NCBI WGS metagenome assembly MDTE01 (sample SAMN05326651, study PRJNA326480) | marine metagenome | isolation source: seawater | place: Indian Ocean: Red Sea | collected 2010
AGTACAGGACAAACCTATAATGTCTATGTACGAAAAGGATAGCAGTTCTCGTTATCTTGTTGCCTAAATGAATAACCCAAAAAATCCGAAGTTGGGTCATAATAAAAAGACCTTTCTTGAGAAACCTGTTGAACATATTGATATTACCTCTTTTGATTCAAGAAAAATTATAGATTCAATGGATAAAATGTCTTTCACTTCAAGGGATACCGCAAAAGCATCTGGTATTTTCAACGAAATGTTGTCTGATAAAAACTGTACAAATTTTTTAACTCTCGCAGGATCAACTTCAGCAGCTGGATGTATGAAGGTATATTCAGATATGATTAAATATAACATGATTGATGTGATAGTCGCTACTGGAGCCTCAATTATTGATATGGATTTTTTTGAAGCTTTAGGATTTAAACATTACCAAGGTTCACAATTTCAAGATGATACTCAATTAAGAGAAAACTATATTGACAGAATATATGATACCTACATCGATGAAAATGAACTGCAAGCATGCGATAAAACTATTTGTGATATAGCTGATGGCCTAGAACCCAGACCTTATACATCCAGAGAATTTATAAAAGAAATTGGAAAATACCTAAAAAATAATTCAAAAAAGAAAGGATCTTTAATAGAAACGGCTTATGATAACAATGTTCCTATATTTTGCCCAGCTTTTACAGACTCAAGTGCAGGATTTGGGCTGGTGATGCATCAAGAAAAAAATCCAAAAAAATGTATGACCATAGACTCTGTTAGGGAATTTAGAGAGTTAACAGAAATCAAAATAAAATCCAAAACTTCGGGCCTTTTTATGATTGGTGGAGGAGTCCCTAAGAATTTTGTGCAAGATACTGTAGTATGTGCTGAGCTTTTAGGTAAGAATGTCGATATGCACAAATATGCAATCCAAATTACAGTGGCAGATACTAGAGACGGAGCCTGTAGCAGCTCTACTCTTAAAGAAGCAAGTTCTTGGGGTAAAGTAGATGTATCTAAAGAGCAAATGGTTTTTGCAGAAGCCACTAGTGTTCTTCCTCTTATAATCAGTGATGCGTACCATCGCAATCATTGGAAAGAAAGAAAACGTAAAAATTTTTCAAATATATTTGGTTAAAAATTGAAGTATCTTTCAAATAAAAAAGGCTTTCTTGGAATTGATAACAATGTCAATATTAAAGAAAAAGTTGTTGTTGTGCCTTTTGGACTTGAAAAAACTGTAAGTTACGGTGGTGGCACGAAGAATGGTCCTATAGAAATAATTAAAGCATCTCATCAAGTAGAACTTTTTGACGAAGATTTGAAAAAAGAACCATATAAAAAAATTGGGATAAGAACCTTGCGACCGTTTCCCATAAAAAAAGGTATGCTAGATGCTCTTAAACAAATTGAAAATATAAATAAAAATTTATTAGATAGTAAAAAATTTCCTTTTATTCTAGGTGGAGAGCACTCTTTAACCCCTGGCGCTATTAGACCATTCGTTAAAAAATTTGACAAAATATGCATAGTTCATTTTGATGCACACGCAGATTTGAGAAATAGTTATAATGGAAATAAATTTTCTCATGCCTCTGCTATTAGAAGATGTTTAGATAATAAAAATGTAGAAATAATTTCATTTGGTATAAGAAATATCTCTCTAAATGAAATACCTTTTCTAAAAAAAAATAAAAGAAGAATAAATATATTTTGGGCTAAAGATAAATCTCAGTGGAATTTAAATAAATTTAAGAAAATGATCAAAAATAAAAAAGTATATATAACTTTTGATGTAGATGGATTGGACTCAAGTCTAATGCCGGCAACTGGTACACCAGAGCCGGGTGGATTATTTTGGGACGAAACAATGAAAATTATTAAAATTACAACACAATTCTCAGATGTAGTGGGAGCAGATATTAATGAACTCGCTCCAATAAAAGGATTTGATTCTTACAATTTCCTAGCTGCAAAACTTGCATACAAAATAATTTCCTACACATTTGAATTTAAAAAAAACTAGATAGACGCTAAATCTTTTGTCTGCCATTTAATAGTAACCATAGCCCCTTTCGTTTCTGGACATTTGCTAAAATTAACAGTTGCTTTCATTCTTTCTAAGAGCGTTTTACCTATAAATGTTCCTAATCCTAATCCTGATTTTGAACTAATTTTTTTATCTTTTGAACGTATATAAGGCTCTCCTAAAACATTTAAAATATCTTCAGAAAACCCTGGTCCATCATCGCAAATTTTAACTTTGGTTATTTTGTTGTTGCTTTCCAATTTAACCTCAACAGATGAATTACTATATTTCACAGCATTTCCTATAAAATTTCTTAATCCATATGTAATTTCTAATGATCTTGATATTTTTGGATTAGTCGCATTATTTTCTATAAATAATGCTAATTTTTTTTCTGATATTTCGCCAAATGATCTAATAATTTCATTTAGTAATTCTGCAATTTTAATATCACTTAGAAAACTATCGTCTTGGAGCTGATCTTTTGAAAGTTTCTTTAAAATTTCAGAACATCTTTTTGTTTGAGATAATAATAAATCAATATCTTTGGCATACTTTGGGTTGTTACCAATTTCTTTTTGCAGCTCTCTAACAATTACACTAATGGTTGATAAGGGTGTCCCCAGTGAATGGGCGGCGGCGGCGGCCTGTAAACCAATGGATTCCAATTCATGCTCCTGAGCTAATATTAACTCTAGTTTATTTAAAGCTTCTGTTCGTTTTCTTGATTCGATACCAAATCTTACCCCGAAATAAGTTAAAAAAGTTAGAGTTATTATTATAGCTATTGGCAAAGCATATAAATATGTATCTGGTATATGAAAATGTAATTCTCCATAATGAGGCAAAGGCAAATTGTAAATTGTTAAAAATATCAAAATGATTATTGTGACGACAGACAAATTTATTGTACTTCTTAATGTTAAAAAAGTTGAAGCTACAATAGCTGGAACAATTAATAAAATTGCGAAAGGATTTGTTATACCTCCCGTCAAATATAATAATGCAGATAATTGAATAAGATCATAAAATAAAAAAAATGTTGCAGTAAAATTATTTAATTGATTTTTTTTGAATCCAAACTGCAAATACAAGTTGGACAAAACACCAACCATTATAACCATTGAGCTATACAAAAAAGGTAATTCAAATTTAAAAAAGAAGTATACAATACCTATGGTTAGGTACTGCCCAACTATAGCTATCCATCTTAAGATAACTAAAGTTTTCTTGTCTAATTGTATTTCAGATTTTGAAGTAAAGACTTCCGAAAACTTCATTCAGGAAATTATATATCTAAATTAGAAACTTCTAAAGCTCGATTAATTATAAAATCTTTTCTAGGTCCAACCTCATCTCCCATAAGTATTTGGATTAATTCTTGATCTTTTTTTGATTTAGCTTTGGTATTATTTGAATATTTTACCTGTAATAATGTTCGTTGCTCAGGATTCAGAGTTGTTTGCCATAATTCTTGCGGATTCATTTCTCCTAATCCTTTAAATCTTTGGATATTTATTTTGCTTTTTTCCTTTTCAATAAACTTACTAAATTCCTTGCTATTTTTTTTAATTGAATTTTTTGTTTTTTCGGCAGATTTAATTAAAAAACTCTCTAGTTCTTTATCATCTTTTATATAATAACTCTTAGATCCTTTTGTAATTTTATAAAGAGGAGGTTGAGCTAAATAAATATGATTCTTTTCTATAAGTTCATTGAACGGAAAATTGTTAAACAGAGTTAGTAAAAGTGTTCTAATATGAGATCCATCTACATCTGCATCTGTCATGATGATTATTTTTTCGTACCTTAAATTATTTATGTCAAAGTCCTTAGATCCAGTACCCAGAGCATTAATTAACGTAACTATTTCATTTGACGACATCATTTTTGAAAGTGCTTTAGTTTGCAAATCTTGACCATTACCATTTTTAGCTCTTGAACCGTTAGTATCAATGTAGGTATTAAGAATTTTTCCTCTTAAAGGAAGTACTGCTTGATACTCTCTATTTCTGCCTTGTTTAGCAGATCCTCCTGCTGAATCTCCCTCGACAATGAATAATTCAGTTCCTTCAGCTTTTCCTATCTGGCAATCAGCTAATTTGCCAGGAAGCCCAGATAATTCTAAAGATCCTTTTCTTCTTACGCCTTCTCTTGCTTTTCTCGCCACATCTCTTGCAATAGCAGCCTGAACTATTTTTAATAATACTATCTTTCTAATTCCAGGATTTTGATCAAACCAGGTTGATAATTTGTCATTTATTATGGATTCAACAATAAATCTTACTTCGGATGAAACTAGTTTATCTTTAGTTTGAGAAGAGAATTTTGGATCAGGTATTTTTATTGATAAAACTCCGGTTAGACCTTCTCTGGTATCGTCACCTGTAAGTGTAATTTTATTCTTTTTCAAAAGATTTGCATCTGTAGCATATCTATTAATTACTCTTGTAAGTGAACTTCTAAAACCTAGTAAGTGTGTTCCTCCATCCTTTTGATGAATATTATTTGCAAAAGGTAACATCTCTTCAGAGTATCCCGCGTTCCATTTTAATGAACATTCCACCTCAACATTATCTTTTGAGCCTGAAATATAAATTGGTTTTTTAAATAAGCTAAGATCGTTTTTATTTACCAAAGATGGTTTATTTTTATCTAAAAAGTCAACAAATTCTTGGATACCACCGTCATATTTGTTTTTATACTCTTTTTCTTTTTTCCCTGTTTTATCTACTAAAATAATACATAAACCTTTGTTTAAGAAAGCAAGCTCTCTCATTCTTTTTTGTAAAATTGAAGCATTAAATTTCGTATCGGAAAATACTTCTTTTGATGGTAAAAAATTTATTAGAGTGCCAGTTTTATTTGCTTTTCCTTTAGCTTTAAGAGGAGATTTTGCTTCACCATTTTCAAACTCAATAAAGTACTCCTTTTTGTCTCTAAATATTTTTAAACTTAATTTTTCTGATAAAGCATTTACTACTGAAACTCCAACTCCATGAAGTCCACCAGATACTTTGTAGGAATCATGGTCAAATTTACCTCCCGCATGTAGTTGGGTCATAATTACTTCGGCGGCTGACTTTTTCTCTCCTTTATGTAAATCTACTGGTACTCCTCGTCCATCATCTTCTACAGATACTGAATGATTTGGATTAATTGTAATTTTAATATTTTTACAATAACCTGCTAATGCTTCGTCAATAGAATTATCTACTACTTCGTAGACCATATGATGCAAGCCTGTTCCATCATCAGTGTCACCTATATACATCCCAGGTCTTTTTCTAACTGCTTCCAAGCCTTTTAGAACTTTTATAGATTCTGCACTATATTTTGAATTATCTTTTTGCTTTTTATTAATCATAAGAATGAAATTTTTAACCTTATTTTAACATTTTTTTTTAGCTAATTAAATCTGTGACAAAACTAGCGCTTAAATTACCCTTGGTATTAAATGGTTACTTAACGAAAAATATAAAAATAATCTATTATTGTCTTTAAACAAGATAAATCAAATTTTCATTGGCATAACTACGTGAAAACTATTTTTATCTGATAGGTCTTTTATAAGTACTGGAGCACTTGGGTCTTTCAAATTAATAATTATTGACTCATGCTCAATATTAGAATTGATATCCATAAGATATCTACTATTAAAACTTATATTTAAATTATCAGAATTAAATTTTGCATTTATATTTTCGATGCCTTCTCCGCTATTTGGGCTATTAACTGATAATTGCAAAGATTCTTTCGTTATCAACATTTTTAAACCTTCTTTACGATCTGAAGAAACAGTAGTTACTCTGTCTATAGAATTTCTAAATTCATTCAATTTTATTTCTAAAATTTTATCATTATCTTTTGGTATAACTTTATTATAATCAGGAAATCTTCCATCTATAACTTTAGAAACTAAAATACCCGTATCCATTTTAAATTTAATTTTTGACTTATTGTTTGATATTTTAATAGGTTTATTGCACTGTTCTAATAAAGAAATTAACTGAAAAATAGTCTTTTTTGGAAGAATAATAGATTCAAAATGAGCATCAGAGCCAATTTCCAAACTACTAGACGAAAGTCTGTGGCTATCAGTTGATACACCACAAAGAAATGATTTATTTTCTAGTTTTGTTTTATGCAAATAAATTCCGTTAAGATAGTGTCTAGTTTCATCATTTGAAATTGAAATTTTCGTCTTATTTAAAAGTCTAAGAAGTTTTTTAGGATCAACTTCAAATTCTTTTTGATCAACAATTTCATCTGACAATGGAAAATTATCAGAAGGTAAACATAATAAGTTAAATTTAGAATTTTCAGAAACTAGCTTAAGTTTATTGCTATTCAATAAATTTAAATTGACATTAGTATTTGATTGTAATTTTCTTAAAATATCATAGAGAGTGTTAGCTGAAACTGTTGTTGATCCTTCTTTTTTAACTTCTTTAGGTAGTATTTCTTCAAAATAAATTATGTCTAAATCCGTTGCAATAATTTTAATTTTTGAGTCTTTTGCTTCTATCAAAACATTTGATAAAATTGGCAATGTAGTTTTTTTTTCAATAATTCCATTTGCGTGACCCAATGATTTTAAAAAAGTGTCTCTGTCAATTGTAAATTCCATGTTAAGTCGCTAAAGCAATTTTTTTTTTATTTCCACTATGCTTTGTCTTATTTCATCATCTTTTTTAATTAGTTCTTCTATTTTTTTGACCGCATGTATTACAGTAGTATGATCGCGATTTGAAAATTTTCTTCCAATATCTGGTAAAGAGTTTGTGGTATATTGTTTAGCTAAATACATTGCTATTTGTCTCGGTCTAGCAAGTGAGCGAGATCTTCTTGGTGATAATAATTCTTGAATATTTAGATTAAAATGTGAAGCAACCAAATTTTGAATAGATTCAACGTTTATTGATTTGATGTTAGAATTTATAAAATCTTTTAAAATTCTTTTACATTCGTAAATATTTGGAGATTTTGTGTTTATTTTGCTAAATGCTAAAACTCTATTTAGAGCTCCAACCATTTCTCTTACATTGGTCGTAATTTCAGTAGCTAAGAATTGAAAAACTTCATCACTCAAATTGTAGTTTTCTTTAAAATTTCTTTTAATCTCCTCAAACTTGCTTTTTAATATTTTTATTCTTAAATTTAAATCAGGTGGCTGAATATCAATTACCAGACCTCCAGACATACGGGATCTAATCCTTTCTTGTATTCTATCAAGCTCTGAGGGAGGTCTATCGGATGATATAACTATTTGAGAACCTTTTTCCATTAAATCATTAAATGTGTGAAAAAACTCCTCTTGCATAGCTTCTTTGCCGTTAGCAAACTGAATATCATCAATGATAAAAATATTTGATCTTCTAAAAAAATCTTTAAATTTAACCATTTCATTGTTTCTTATTGATTTAACAAAATGGTACATAAATCTTTCTGCCGAAATAAACATCACTTTTTTTGAATTTCCAACTTCTAGTCCAATAGCATTTAGCAGATGTGTTTTTCCCATCCCAACAGAGCTATAAATAAATAAGGGATTATAATGAGAAGACTCGCCGCATATTTTTCTGGTAGCTGTATATGCTAGCTCATTACTTTCTCCTACCATAAAATTATCAAATCTATTGTTTGGACTGAAACGATTGTAATTTAATAGAGAATTTTCAATAGATGTAACTTTGCTTTTTTTTGAATAAGCATATTTATTTTGAGAATTTTCTTGATTTTCTTCAATTAAAAATTCAATTCTTTGAATACTTTTTTTAAATGTTTTGATTATATCCAATATCTTGTCTGCATATCTAGAAACTATCCAATCTCTAACAAATCTGGTAGGAGCAGATAAAATGATATAATGATTATATTCTTTTTTAAGATTTATGTTTTTTATCCAGCTTTCGTAAATATCGTTTCCAAAATTTTTTTTGAATTTTTCAAGAACTTCGTTCCAGTTAAGCTGATTTTCTTCTTTGACCAAAAGAACATTTGAAGACTTGTTTGGCAATATTTCTGTCATAAAGATTTTTTTTAGAATTAAATGAGTTTTAATTTTTTTTTACTAATTTTGCAATATTCTTAAGTTGTATTATAAAAATTATTTTTTATTTGGTTGTATTAAAAAAAATTTTCTTTCTGGTTGTATAATAAAATTTTATAATTATTTTTTTACATAGCATAAATGCAACTTTGAATATGATTTAACTAGATCTGGATTTTTTTTTTTAAACTATTTTTTATTTAGTTTCGTCAAGAAATTGTATTCTAGTTTAATCAACTTTAGATTGACTAGTTATTGTAAATTATTTACAAAAAAGTTTATTTTTTTTTGGGACTATTAATTTTTTTAGTAATTCTAGAAATTTTTCTTGACACGCTTTTTTTACTAATTACTCCGGTCTTTGCTACTTTCATCAATTGTGAGTGGAATTTTGGAAGAAAGCTTTTCGCCTTTTGAATGTCGCCTGAATCTAGATGCGTTGACATTTGTTTTATTGCTGACTTATATTTACTTTTTCTTATTCTATTTATTGCAGCTTGTTGTTGAGTTCTTTTTGTTCTCCTTATTGCAGACTGAGTATTTGGCATAAAGTGGTGAATATATATCTTTTTGTCTGATATCGGTCAACACCAATTTAATTTTGACATTTGTTGCAATAAAAAGATGACCTATTAGATATTAGAATTTTTTTTATTTTTCCTTTACACGAAATACGAGAACAGTTTTTATTTTGATGTCCATATACACTAAAAAATTGCTGAAAATTACCCTTTTTCCCAAGTATGTTTTTATAATCCTTAATTGAGGACCCCCCTTTAGAAATTGAAAGTTTTAAAATTTTTTTAATATTAAAAATTATTTTTTTAATCTCTTTTCCATTTAAAGTACTGCATGATTTTAAAGGATAAATTTTAGACATAAACAAAACTTCGTTAGCATAAATATTGCCTAACCCACTTACAAAAGTTTGATCCATTAATAAATTTTTAATATTTTTTTTTTTATTTTTTATAAATTTTTCAAAATATTTTATATTAAATTTTTTACTAAAAGGTTCTAAACCAAGCTTTTTTAAAAAAATAATTTTGTTTATCGCTATAGTGTTATATATTTTAAAAAAACCAAATCTTCTAACATCATTATAAATTAAAATTAAACCATTGCTTAAGAAAAAATAAATATGATTATGGTTTTGTATTATATTAGTATCATAATAGAAACTTGTCCTGAAAATTTTTTTATTATTTGATTTCATAAGTAATAATTTTCCACTCATGCCTAGATGGGCTAAAAGCAATTTTTCTTTAAAATGAAAAATTAAATACTTAGATCTTCTAGAAATTTTTAATATTTTCTTTCCAACTAAATCTTTAGAAAATGTACTGGGTATTTTATAACGTAAATTTTTATTATTTATTTTAATATCAATAATTTTTGCTTTGTTTATCATTTTAAATAATGATCTCTTAGTAATTTCTATTTCTGGAAGTTCTGGCATTGGTTAATTATACATATTGTGAAAAAACATAACATATGATCTATTAATTCAAATGAAAACCAATCATAAAAGCAGTGAAAGATTAGTGAGTAAAATATTTCAAGATGTTTACGATAAATACGATCTTATGAATGACATAATGTCTTTGGGTATTCATAGAATTTGGAAAAAAAACTTTATAAATTGGTTGAACCCTCAAAAAAATACAATGTTGGTTGATGTTGCTTCTGGTACAGGAGATATAGCAAAACTTTATTTGGATAAGGTTAATTATAAAGGTTGTGTATATTGTGTAGATGAAAATAAAGGAATGCTTGATTTGAGTAAAAAAAAAATAAAAAAAAATTTGAAAGTAAAATGGTTTTGCAATGACGCAGAAAAATTACCATTTAGAAATAATCATTTTGATTATTATACAATTAGCTTTGGTATTAGAAATATTAATAATATAGATAATGCACTCAAAGAAGCTCATCGAGTTTTAAAACCTGGTGGTAGATTTTTATGTTTAGAATTTTCTAATGTTGAAAACGAAGTTTTAAATAAATTTTATAAAACTTATTCAAAATCAATACCTAAAATTGGCAAATTTATAGTAGGAAAATCAGAACCTTATGAATATTTAATTGATAGCATTAAAAAATTCTATTCAAAGGAAGAATTTTTTATAAAAATAAAAAAACAAAATTTTGTTAATGTATCCTACAGAAATTTAAGTGGGGGCATCGTGGCTATTCATTCCGCTTGGAAAGTTTAAAAATGCTTAAAAAATTATTTATGTTATTTAAAATTGGGAGAAAACTATCAACCTCTGGTGCAATTTCATCAGTTTACGAAATTTATAACCCCCCGGTTATGATTAAAATACTCTTCTATGTAATTGGCTTTAATTTTGATAGTAAAAAAAATAATAACAATTTATCAGCTGGAGCTAAACTGTGTAATGCGCTTCAAGATATGGGCACCACATTTATAAAGTTAGGTCAATTTTTAGCAACTAGACCAGACATAATCGGAGAAGATATTTCGAAAGAATTAGAAAAACTTCAAGATAAATTGCCGCCCTTTGATCTATTTAAAGCGAAAGATATTCTTAAGAAGGAACTTGGAAAAGAGAATTTTGAGCAAATTAATAATATTTCAGAGCCAGTTGCGGCTGCTTCCATAGCGCAAGTACATTTTGCAAATATAAATCATTCAGGACAAAAAAAGGAAGTAGCTATTAAAATACTAAGACCAAATATAGAGAAAGTTTTTAACGAGGAATTAGATGCGTTGATGTTCTTGGCTTATATTGTCGAAAACATGATTAAAAAAACTAAGAGATTAAAATTAGTAGAAGTTGTTCAGCTACTTCGTGAAATTACAAATGTTGAAATGGATTTCAGATTTGAAGCAGCAGCAGCAAGCGAATTATATGAAAATACTAAAAATGATTTAGGTTTTAATGTTCCAAGAATTTATTGGAATCAAACTAGCAAAAAAGTACTTTGTTTGGATAGAATAGATGGAATTTCGATAAGAGAAGTTGAAAATCTAAGATCACATAATATAGATACAAAAAAATTATCAAAAAATATTATTCAACATTTTTTACGACATGCTATCAGAGATGGTTTTTTTCATGCTGATATGCATCAAGGAAATTTGTTTGTTACAAAAGAAGGTACTATCGTGCCCGTAGATTTTGGAATAATGGGAAGATTAGATAAAAAAAATAGAAAATATCTTGCTGAAATACTTTATGGATTTATTAAAAGAGATTACAATAAGGTTGCTGAAATACATTTCATCGCTGGATTAGTTTCAAAAGAATTTTCAAAAGAAGATTTTGCGCAGTCTTTACGTTCAATTGGAGAACCAATTTTTGGACAGTCAGCAAAAAATATATCTGGTGGCAAATTGCTAAGTCAGCTTTTTGAAAATACTGAAAAGTTTAATATGCAAACGCAAATTCAATTATTACTTCTGCAAAAAACTATGGTCGTTGTAGAAGGTGTTGCTAGAAAACTTGATCCGGATACTAATATATGGAATATATCGCGTCCAATAATAGAGGATTGGTTAAAAGAAACTAAAGATCCATTAAATAAGGTTAGCGAAACAGTATCTGAAGCTTCTGAAGTACTAAAAAGATTACCTGATTTGCCCATAATAATGGATAGAGCTAATGACATTATGGCTTTAATGGCAGAAGGTAAATTTAATCCAAATACTTTAGCTTATCGCAGCTTAAGAGAAGAAGAGTTAAAACTAGAATTAATGCGTAATAAGATAATTGGAGGTGTTTTAGTACTTGTAATTTTTATTCTCATAGTATTCAAATAACAAACTTATGGATAAGTTTCTAAGAAACAAAAGAGTTATATTAGTAATTGGCGGTGGAATAGCTGCATATAAATCTCTTGATTTAATTCGTTTATTAAAAAAGCAAGAATGCGAAGTAAAAGTTGTTTTAACTGAAAGTGGTAAAAAATTTGTTACTCCTCTATCCATAGCATCTTTATCTCAAAATAAAGTTTACCAAGATATTTTTGACATTGAATCTGAAGCGGAAATGGATCATATTTCTTTGTCACGATGGTGCGATATAATTTTATTCGCACCAATTACTGCTAATTCAATAGCAAAATTGGCATCTGGAATCGCAAATGATTTGGCTTCGACTTTAATACTGGCATCTAACAAACAAGTAATATTAGTTCCAGCAATGAATGTTAGAATGTGGCTTCATAAATCAACTCAAGCTAATTTTAATAAGTTGCTTGATTATGGATATTTATCTATTGGACCGTCTTCTGGTGAAATGGCTTGTGGAGAGTATGGAGAAGGCAAAATGGCAACACCAGAACAAATATTTAAATTTATAGAAAATTATTTTATAGATAGAAATATTATAAAAAATAAAAATCTGAAAGCTATTGTTACTGCAGGACCTACAAAAGAGTATCTAGATCCTGTCAGATTTATTACAAACAACTCAAGTGGAAAACAAGGATATGAAATTGCTAATTCTCTAGCAAAATTTGGAGTTAAAACAACATTAATATCTGGCCCTTCGACATTAAAAAAACCTGAAAACGTAAATATCGTAAAAGTTGAAACCGCTGACCAAATGTATGAGGAAACAAAAAAAGCTTTACCTGTTGATATTGCCGTTTGTGCTGCAGCAATAACTGATTTCAAGCCAGAAAAATATGAAAATGTAAAAATAAAAAAAAATAACTTAAATTTAAAATTTAAAAGAAATGTTGATATATTAGAATTTTTATCAAAAAATAATTTGCAAAGGCCTAAATTAGTTGTTGGATTTGCGGCTGAAACAAATGATATTATTAAATTTGCTAAACATAAAAAAAATAAAAAATACTGCGATTGGATTATAGCAAATGATGTTTCAAATCCAGAAATCGGTTTTAACTCTAACTATAATGCTGTTTCAATTATTTATGATAATAAAGTTGAAACAATTAAAAAAAATCCAAAATCTTATATAGCTAATATAATAGCTAAAAAAATAGTCAATAATTTTACCTAAGACTATAAAGGACAAAAGAGGTTTTGGACGAAAAAAAATAATAAAACCTAATGAAATTTACAAAAAAACAAATAGATAGATACTCAAGACAAATAATTTTAAAAAAAGTTGGTGTATTAGGACAGAAAAAACTTTTAAAAACCAGCGTTTTAATTGTTGGGGCTGGTGGATTAGGATCACCAATTGCAATTTATTTAGCTGGTTTAGGCATTGGTAAAATTGGTATCATTGATAAAGATAATGTCGAAATTTCCAATCTTAATCGCCAAATTATTTTCTCTACTAATGATCTTAAAAAAAAAAAATCATCCGTTGCTATTAATAAGCTAAAAAAAATCAATCCAGATTTACAACTAAAATCTTTCCAAAAAAAAATAACATTCCAAAATATTAATAAAATAGCAAAAAATTTTAATTTATTGATAGACGGTAGTGATAATTTTCGTACGCGTTTTTTAATTAATGACTACTGTTTAAAAAAAAAAAAAAATTTTAATCTCTGGTGCACTAAGCAAATTTGATGGTCAAGTTTATACTTTTAACTTTTCAAAAAAAA
>MDTE01124140.1_pt1 | contig 13609 bp, 12 predicted proteins | sample 811231 | NCBI WGS metagenome assembly MDTE01 (sample SAMN05326651, study PRJNA326480) | marine metagenome | isolation source: seawater | place: Indian Ocean: Red Sea | collected 2010
GCAGGAACTTTAGTAATCAATTCAAAGCCTAAGAAAATAGATAATACGAATAATGTCAAACTGCCAATTAATAATTCTGGTGTCATTCTACCACCCCTGCAAGTCTTGTTTGCTTAGGGTGAATTTTCCCTTCGCTGCAAATAAGAACTCCGCCCATTCCATTAACATAGAAGTCTGAACCTTCAGGTGCTCCAACCAATATATCATCTTCATCTGAAATGATTACTTTTTCATCTTCTACAAGTGATGTGATAAAGGTGGTTAAATTGTTTGAATAAAGCATGCTTGCAGTATTGGCTAATGTGCCTGGTAAGTTTGAGGTGCCTACAATAATTACTCCATTTTCTGTAGTAACTATTTCACCTTGCACTGTACTTTCACAATTACCTCCAACATCAGCGTTCATATCTACCACTACAGCGCCAGACTTGAACTGATTAACTGCGGTTTCAGGAACAGTAATTGGAGCAGGCCTCCCAAATATACGCGCAGTTGTAATAATAATATCTGCATCTTTAGCAACACCACAAACAGTATCGTTTACTTTTTGTATAAATTCAGGCGTCAAAGGTTTGGCATATCCTGATTCATCTTCAAAATCATCCATTCCTTCAACTTCAATAAAACGTCCACCCACAGATTCTATTTGTTCAGCAGCAGATTTTCTTACATCAGATGCATAAACTACAGCACCTAATCTCTTCGCAGTTGCTATTGCTTGTAAACCAGCAACACCACTACCCATGACAACGACTTTTGCAGGTCTAACAGTTCCAGCAGATGTAGTCATCATTGGTATTCCTTTTGGAACATTAGCAGCACCCAACAAAACAGCTTTGTATCCTGCTAGGTTATCTTGGCTAGAATTTACATCCATAGACTGGGCTCTAGATAACCTTCTTGGAATCATATCCATCGACATCAATGTGATATTGTTATCCATGCAGACTTTTACATTTTCAGGATTTCTAAATGGATCTGCAACACAGGTAAGATTAGTTCCTTCACTAATACCATCGACGCCAGGGAAATTTATACAAATAATATTTTCACAAGCAAGAGCGTCTTTTCTCGAGACTAATTTTGCACCTGCTTCTTCATACTGCGAGTCAAGATAGTTTGCTTTTAATCCCGCTCCTTTCTCAATAAGTACTTCAAAACCAGCCTTCAACAGTTTTTTCATACTACCCGGAACAATAGCAACTCTCGACTCATTTTCTGGTTCTTTGGGAACTCCAATTTTCATCTATTATCACCTTTACGAGCCACAAAAAATAGTGGCTTATTCAACCCCAACAAAAGGAGGTTTTTAGATAAGACGCTTAATTATTGATTTTTTATGACCTGTAAGATTTTAGTTCAACCATGTTACTTATGAGCGGCCTACTATTAGCCTCAGATAACGAGGATTGATTATGAGTGGTTCAAGACGGAAAATTGCTGTTATTGGTGCAGGTAATGTTGGCGCAACATGTGCTTTTGTTTTAGCCCAGAAAAAGTTAGGTGACATAGTTCTTCTTGATATCTATGAAGGATTTGCAAAAGGAAAGGCATTAGACATGTCGCAAAATGGTCAAGTGCTGAATTATGATGGTAATTTGACCGGTACGTCTGATTATTCAGATATTGCAGGATCAGAGGTTGTCGTTGTAACATCGGGATTCCCTAGACAACCAGGTATGACTAGAGAAGATTTAATCGCTAAGAATGCAGATATTGTCAAGCAGGTAGGAGAAGGAATTAAGCAGCATGCTCCAGATTCAACAATAATCATGGTCACCAACCCTCTAGATTTAATGACCTATCACATGCAAAAGGTAACCGGTTTCCCACCAAACAGAGTTTGTGGGCAAGCTGGCATTTTAGACAGTGCTCGTATGACACACTTTGTAGCTGATGCTGTTGGATGTTCCGAAGAGGATGTTCATGCAATGGTTCTCGGTGGGCATGGCGACACCATGGTCCCATTGCCCAGATTTACCACGGTCGGTGGAATATCAATCACACATTTATTGGATGCTGAGACAATTGACTCAATTTGTAAAAGAACTGCATCAGGAGGCGGCGAAATAGTAAAACTTCTTGAAAGGGGGTCCGCATTTTACGCCCCAGGTTCAGCAGCAGCAATTATGGCTGAGGCTGTATTGAATGATCGAAAAAGAATGATTCCAGCATCCGCACAGTTAACTGGGCAGTATGGTCTTGATGACGTATATATTGGAGTCCCTGTAATTCTTGGAGCAGGAGGAATTGAAAGAATTATTGAGTTAGAATTGACAGATAGTGAACTCTCTAAATTACAGGAATCAGGAAATTTCTACAAGTCGCAACTTTCCGAACTTCTTGGGTACTAGCTAAAATATTGCCAGTGAGAATTGTTCTCCCTTGGTGGTTATTTTTTTTGCATCAATTGATGAATTATCAACTTTCATTAATTTTTTTATTCCTCTTTGGCGTGTACGCATTCGAGTTAAAATTTCTTGACCTGCAAAGCAACCTTTTGATTCATGAACGAAATTATTCAATCCAGATGAATATGGGGTTAAATTATTTCTAATTTCATAATCATACCATGGAATAGCATTATCTATTCTCCATTTATTAAAATCTATTTCTGAAGAGTCGATTTCTAAACTACTCCCTTTTGATGAAATACACAAAGTCATTCTTTCATATATCTTTATCTCTGTAACACCATTTTCAGAAATAAATTTCCCCTTTTCAATTTCTGAATTCTCGTCAAAAATTACTATTACATCGTTAAGATGGCTGACGTTTGAAATACTTACGTCGCTCTGCAAAATTTTAGGAGTTACATAATTTATCATTTTATCATAATTCGGTAAAAAACCAATAATTGCTAGAAAATCCCCAAAATTGATTACGGTGATAAAGTCAATAATCTTAGCATGGTTGTTAATAATTGCTGTTTGGATGGCATGTCCTTTTTCGAGCCCAATTACTTTGTTACAACTCAAACCATCGATTAATTTCAAACAGTCGGCACCTCTCCAAATAGAAGTATAAGAGTTATCGAATGCCACTTTGGGCATAATACCACTCAAGCGAAGGATTCCCCGCATCCGCAGGATGATTTAGCATTTGGATTATTTATTTTGAACCCACCGCCCATCAAACGATCTTCATAGTCGATTTGAATTCCATTGAGTAAATGGCTCGATGAATTAGGCACAAGAATTCTAAAACCTTCAATATTTAGTTCTTGACAGTCAATATCGGTCGATTCGACAATTTGCAAGTCATACATATAGCCAGAACATCCTCCAGAAAGTACCCCTACAAGTAATGCCATAGATCTGTCATCTCCAAATGCATCTCCAAGCATTTTTACAGCGTTATCTGAAATCGTTAAATCAACATTAACAACTTCAGGTTTGTGTAATTCTAGTGGCCCAGCAGTCTCACAGGTTCCGCAATCCATGACATCCCTAAAGGGTACTTACCTATGAACCTGTGCTAGATTTGAGGAGAAATTATTCGACAAATGTAATTTCATAGAAACAAGAGCAGCTATTTTCGTTGGTGCATTCACGTTTGCTAGTTGAAACTTTTAGACCATGTCTTTCATGTAGAATGCCGCTCAAAACACTTTCATCTAAATTACAAAAAAATAGTGATGATTCAGGATTGCCCCCACATGCAGAACCATCCTTAACGATAATTTTTGTCGGTGGAAGTTGATTTATTTCTATTTCTCCCATTCCCATGTCCTTCCATTCACTGATTATTGTTTCCCAAAATACAGAATCGTCAGTAATGTGCTGTAATTTAACTGCTAATTCCTGCCCTATTCTCGATCCTACATGTTCAAATAAAATACTAGAATCAATACCCAAAGCAGACAATGCTTGATTTTGAATATTACTTTCTACGTCTATCCTAGAACCCGATTTTGATAAAATAACATTACTATTTGATTTATGAGCCATTCCATCTAGTAATGAGTTTCTAAAGTGCTCATAAAAAGATCCTTCTCCCAAAGATAATTTTAGTGGTTCAGTCATTACTCCATCGAGAATCTTTCCTCTTATTGAGAGATATGATTTTGCCGCTCCCCACTGGATTTTTAACAATTCACTTTGAGCAGAGAGAAGCATTCCGGATTCAATAAGAATTGCAGTATCCTCTTTACCCCTTCCAGTGGGTGAATCTTCAGTGTGCACGAACTGAATTCCAACTTCATCATCTACAAATACACCATTTAGATTGAAATCCTCATGATGTCTAACTTCAATTTTTTTGTCTAATCCATCAAAGAAACGAATTGTCCTCTTGTCAACAGAAGCAACAATCTTCACATCAACTCCCCTAGATATTGCATCTTCTACAGAATTCTTGGCTCCTGACCGTAACAAATGCAGAATGCCCCATCTTCCTAGTAATAGCCAAACATGACTTTCTGCTTCAGATACAACAGATTCAATTGTTGCCATAATAGTATGTCGGTCTTTCAAAACGGAAAATGTATCTTCATCAGTGGATTGGTCTACTGACATTATTGGAATTTCTAAATTGTTGCTAAGATTTTCAAGATTTTGTTGAATTCTACGCAAATCCATTTCTTTAATTCTAATAATTTGCTCAAAAACCTCTTCTATTTTCATTCCAAAAAACCTAATCGGCTTATCCAATGTCGCTTTTATGAGTCCCTGCTCTTGCAATTTCCTAAGAGAATTATAAGCATCCATTCTTGAAATACCGACTCTCTTACCTATTTCACTGGCTTTTGAAGGTGGTTGAGTGGCCAAATCTATAATCAACTTGGCTTGCTTTTCATCTAGCCCTGCTTCGATGAATTTCTCAATAACCTGCCAATTTGAATCTACCATTCAATCACTCATCGCTTTTGATTCTTTATCTGCTCTTTTAACAAAATATTACATCTACGAATTTGATCTTTGGTTCGTTTTATTTCCTCTTTTGTTAAGCCTCTTGGAATGGCCTGTTCAAAACACTTTATTGAATCCTGGAATCTTTCCATTTCTGCATATGCTGTGCCCATATTGTATAGTGTCTTACCTCTCACATCTTCTGGACGAATCAACATTGCTTGGTGGTATGATTCAACACATGCAGGGTAATTTTCTAGATAGTAAAATGCATTTCCTCTTCCATTTAGTATTCGAATAACCATTTCATCATCATTTGCAAATGACGGTAATGCCCTGTCAAAGCACGATAGTGCTTCACCATACTTTCCAGCCTCAATTAATGCAACTCCTTGGTTATACCAAGAAATATCTTGGTTAGACACAGCATTTGAAACAGGATTTTTGAATTCGTCAGCAACTAATGAATTATTTTGGACATCAAGTGCTGCTTTAGCTAAATCAACTTCTGGATTTGCTTGAACTTGAACATCTTCTTTTGTATTTGATTGAATAGGATTTAGCAAGACTTGGTTAGCTAAGTTCTGTTGTTCATCAGAAGGCATTGGTGTTTCATGAACTGGTTCAGGTGCCGTGACTTCAACTGGTCTGGTTGTTTCAGCAGTTGAGTCAAATGCAACCACTGCGTTGCCTGACAATGTTGACTTTTCCAAAGATTGTGCCTTTAGCCGACATCTTTCTGAGGTTTCTAAGTCACCTGCTGCATGCAATGCTTTTGACAAACCATTCCACAAAATATGATTTTCTTTTTGATCTTGAATCAATGATTTCCATATAGTTACTGATTCTACATGATTATTCATTGCAGTGTAAGCCCTAGCATGTAATTCTGTTTTACCTTCGCCTAATAGTTCAATTGCATTAGCCGCAAGTTCAGGTCCTGCTGGAAGTGTTGGCGGCAGTCCACTGGTCAATTCCAGAACCTCAGATTCACCTTCGGCTATTTCTATCAGTGTTATCGCTAGTTCCATTTTAATTGGATTATCAGGTTCTAAATTTGATACTATGGTTGCAGATGTTAAGTAACCTTCAATATCATTAATTTGTCTAGAACTGTCACTCCACTTAATAGCTGCTTTGAGGTATTGTGGATCTTCTCTAAGTGCATTTGCATAACACGTTCCCGCTTCCTCCAAATTACCTAATCGCTGCTTAACAGAACCCAAATTAAACCAACCTTTGGAATTTGATGGGTCTAATTTCTGTGCATGTTCCAATGCTGATGCAGCATGGTCATTTAGGTCTAAGCGCGCCATTGCACCACCGGCTACTCTCCATGATGCTGCATGGCTCGACGCTTCATTTTTCAAATACGGTTTCAATAATTTCAAAGCGGAGGCAGGGTCGTTATTTCTAATCATTTCCGTGGCTTCTTCAACCATTGAATCCATGTCGACTTGTGCTGGTTCGGGAGCAGGTGACTCGGGAATTTCTTCAGGTATTGATTCAGTAACCGGCTGGACCAATTCGATTTTTTCTTGGATATTTTCTTTTGCAGCAACTACATTTGCAGCAGATCGCAACTCTCCCAAATCGAGTTCTTTGTTATCGTCAGAATCATGGTAGACTGCTTCTTGCAAAACAGCCTCCTCATCATCAATTCCAGCATCACTCATTGCAGTAACCAAATCATCTTGTCTGAATGAGTCCTCAGTCGTCACCGGTTTCATTTGCTCGATAGACTTGGTTTCAGCACTACCTTCACATCTTTGCTTTACCTCAAGAATTGCAGGGTGACCTGGGTAAAATTCTAACGCCTTTAGTGACATTTCATACGCCCCTGTCAGATCCCCAATTCTTTCTAGTAATATGCATAAATTTGCTGTAGCAGGCGCATGTTTTGAGTTAACATCTAAACATATTTGAAAAGCTTGTCTAGCACCTCTAGCATCTTGCTGAGCCTCTAGTAAAACTCCTCGATTAAACCATGCCATATCACACGAAGGGTCTAGAGATATTGCTTTATTAAATGCTGCAAGTGCTCCTTTGTGATCATCATTACGTGAACATTCCTCTCCAATAATCAGCTGCAATTGGACTTGATTTTGAGTATCTTCATCCTCATTCATGCCTTCAATTAGTTCGGATTCGATACTATCGGTCATAGGAATCAATTTTTGCCATAACCTATCCCGCTTAAGCCTTCCTTATACATGCATATCAAATACTTACATTGAATAACCGCGCCTACTTGGAAAGGTCAGTGAGAAAATGAAGATACTAGGACTAAGTGGTGAATTTCGTGAAACCTCAAAGTGTGGAATGCTCGTCAATCATGCTCTTAATATCGCAAAAGAAATGGGTGCAGAAACTGTATTTTGGGATTTAGATTCTGATCCACTTCCCTTAGTTGGCGAGGAAGGATGTTGGGAAAATGAAAACGTGAAAAAATTTCAACAACTTGCTTCTGAATGCGATGCTTTTCTTGTATCTTCTCCTGAATATCACGGTACAATGTCTGGCGCCATGAAAAATACATTTGATTGGCTGTACTCTAAGCATGTATCTGGGAAAGTATTTGGCTTGATGTCCACATTAGGAGGCGCTCAAAACTCCAATACTCTCAATCACATGCGAATAATGTTGAGATGGTTACATGCTTGGCCAGTTCCTGAGCAATTGGCTGTTGGAAAAGTCAAAGAAGCATTTGATGAAGATGGTCAATTAGTCGATCCAGAAATTGTCGAGAGGTTGGAAAAATTAGTCAAATCTGTTATTGATACTAGTAAAAAATTATCTTAATGGTGAATTTTTAATGTCAAGACCTAGTTTTTCCGATGATTACGGTGGCAACTATCTCTTAATTGAACCTGGTGAATTTCGAATGGGAGATTTGGTTGGGGATGGTTTGGACAGAGAACTTCCAGTCCACAATGTTATCATTTCAAGGCCCTTTTTCATTGGTGAAAGATTGGTGACACAAGCCCATTGGTCGGCCGTAATGGATTCAAACCCATCAAAATTTTCTGGTGGATGGAGTGCTGGTCTTCAACCAGTTGAAAGAATATCTTGGACTGATGCCAATGAGTTCATTTCTACTCTTAACGAACTTACGAAAGACGTTGTTAATTTAGGGCTGAAAGGCATATGGAGGCTTCCGACTGAATCTGAATGGGAGTTTGTTGCACGTTCAGGGACAGATTCAAAATGGTGTTTTGGTAATTTAGATTCCAATTTAGATGACTATGGATGGCATGCCGGAAACTCTGGCGCATCTCCAAACGTTGTTGGTCAAAAGAAGCCTAATGAATGGGGTATATTGGATATCTATGGTAATGTCTCCGAGTGGTGCGAAGATGACTTTTCGGCTAATTACGATAAAAAAGATTCTTCTCAAAACGCCCAAACTTTTACTGAATCAGAATTAAAAGTACATCGCGGAGGTAGTTGGTTCACTGAGAGCGATTCAACTAGAAGTTCTGCTAGAAATAAAGCGTCAAAAAATAGTCGCAGTGATGGTATTGGATTACGGTTAGTTTGGGAACCAATTGATTCTTGACTATTCTTCTTCTACATCTATTCCTAACTTGGGATCTAACTCTTCGAGTGTTTGATTAACCGGAGTGACTCCGCTTCTAATACTCCATTTACCTGTAAATCGTTCATCGAGAACAGTGAGTAAATTTTGGCTTTTCAAATTTTCAATTCCTCTTCTTGTTCTTTCTACAACCGGAGAGATGTCTTCGTGAAATACCGAATCTAATATCTTACATATATCCTCAAATCGATTCTCACCATTACACAATTCCCACAAAAGACTGTTCATGGAATCTAGTGGGCGCCTAACTTCTTTCGGTGCTTTCAATAATTTCGCTAAAATTCTCTCAATTCTATTGAATCTTTTTTGAATTCTGAGAACTACTCTTCTTCCTGTAATGCCCTTGATATCAGGATATGACCCTGGCTCACCGATATACCCCCACCATACCGGTAGCCTACATGGGTATTTGTCCTTCAAACTATGACCATCGATCCCACTAAGTTCCATAGATTCCCCTCAAAATTCAATAAAAGTCCAAAGTACCATACTAACCATAGCGACCACCCCAGTTAAAGCAATGAATTTTGTCAGTTGAACTCTTTGTGTAAAATTCCTTAGATACCATGTCATCACCCCACAAAAAGATATAACAAACCAAAGAGCGTACCACAGTGCAGGATATTGCATATTATTCACCTTTATTCAGGTTGTCAAGGTATCTTTGCCCATAATATGCCCATTGTTCATGAGTCCAACCTTCAGGCAGTCCATTTGATGGAATAGGTGGTGAATTTTGGACATTTGGATTTTGAATTATATTCACACCATTGTCTTGTGTTTCATTAACTAAATTTGGCCTTGTAGATATATCTTGTTGATTAGAGAAATTTTGTATTGGTGGGCCAGAAACGGGCGGCCCGGAAATTTCAGGAGTTATTTTCTGAATTTCTCCATCTTCTAATTTTTCAGTGAAATTATTTCTTTTCCTCCTCAACATAACTATAGTTAGCAGTAATGTACCAAGGATGCCAGCAATTGAACCTGCAATCATGTTACTTGATATCGAAAAAGAGTCGCTGGCAGATTCTTCGAATTCATAATTTCTACTAACACTTTGTATAATTGTCATATCACTATTATTTATTGAAAAAATTACTTCACCTTTGTTATTTCCGCTAAGTGGAAAGATTTCACACCTAATAGATGTGAATTGTTCATTAATGTGTCCAGGTGGCATTTCTATTTGATAACCTGTCTCATTAAGAATTATGCCCCCGCACAATACTTGCCAGTTATTGGGTAATTGTGCGTTTATTGTATATGTCTCTTCAACTGTCGATTTAGAAGTTAAATTTAGCAGCATGATTGCTGGATTTCCATCTTCTATTACCTTGTTATTATTTGTGAATACAGTATAATCCATCGATCGCCTATAGTCAACATTCACCATTGTATTTACGACCTCATATTGAGGGCCCTCCTGACTTATTGATTGTACTTCAAAACTAACAATTATTTGTGTTCCAACTTCTGTAAATTCAGGTATCGAAAATCTTAGTTTTAGCTCCGCAGAGTCGCCTATGTCGAGTGATAATTTGTGATACTTATCAACAGAATACAATAGGCCATTATCAGAAATGGTAAAGTAAGGATTAAAATCAATATTATTTTCCAGTGTACTAATTTTAGCTCTTACCATTATGTCGCCCTCAAACACGTTACCCAAATTTTCTATTTGTGCGGTAACTAAAGTATCATTACCTACTCCTGATTGAACCGTAGTCTGATTTATTGACAATACTAAATGATTATTAGTGGAAATAGTTGAAACAAGTTCAATAATATTATCTGAATCATTATAATCATCAAATCCGTCACTAGATTTTACATTAATGCTGTATTGATAAATATCATTGGCAAGAGTTGTTGAAGGTGGATTTAGAACTATGTCAATTTGTTTAATATCTTCTAGGTCGTATATTGCACTCAGGTAAATTGGATTTTCTAATGTTTGATTTTGATATTCCATATGCCATTCCCAATAACTAGGAATACCATCGATTTCCAATTTTGCCATGGCAGGTCCATTACCATTATTTTCTATTTCAACCTTCAATCTATTTTCTGTTCCAGGTTGTAAATATTCTAAGTCTTCTATCACACGTAATACTAAGTCGTCTTGCCTAGATATTTCTATTCCATCGAACTCTAATCCACTAAACTCAGCACCGCTTCTACTTGAAGTTATTACTGGTGTTAATTTTGGACATATGTCATCCAACTGCGCCTGTTCAGGAGCAGTGATTGTGATGCTGAATGCTGAGGTTTTACCTGAATTTATTACAAGCATTGATTGTTTAGGTTCTTCAACAATCCATTGCCCCAAATCACGAACTTCGACAGATGGAACAAAAACATCTTGACTTGTTGCATTATTCCATACAGTGTAATAGATAGTTCTTGACTCACCTGGGATTATGCTCCAATTTTGATTAGAACTTTGTAAATTCATAGATATGTCTGCAACACTAATCATTGATGCAGTCAACTCAATTTCTTCTATGTCAACTCTTGATGAATCATTTTGCGATCTAGCAACTAGGTCAAATTTACCAATGCTATCAGGTACCGCATCACTTGGAACTGTGAATGTCATAAGAACGTTTTGAGTAATCCCTGGCGTGGATAAGATACTCGTGGATTGTGACCAAGCAAAAGCAACACTCCATCCTAGAGGTAATATTGGAGTATTTATTGATAGATCGAAAACATCTGCTGCTCCACCTATATTATCGATTGCCACTGTAAACACACAAGTATTTCCGGGTTGGCAACTAGGTTTCGGAACAGGAGCCTGTATCAAGGGTATTCTGTCTGGTAAGACTTCTAATTGCATGTTTAATTGCGATTTAACAGAACTATATTGGCTAGAAGTTCCTGTAAATGTTATTTGATATAAGCCAATGGTTGCATTCACATCTGGTTGGAAATTTATGTCAAATTGCTTTTTTTCTCCAGGGTTTAGCGTAATTCCGTACGATGGATTAATACTTACACCCGTTGAATATGAATAATATAGGTTCCAATCATTAGGCAGTCCATTAATAGATGGAATGAAAGTTTCAGTAATATTTCCAGTATTTGTAATCTCAAGTGTCACCTTGCCCCATGATTCTGGCACTGTACCTTCACTTGACACTCCATTTACATTTAATCCAAATTCTTCGGGTTTGACTTTTTGGTCATATACTATTACAATTTCATCAATCCAAATACCAATGTCGTTATTTGAAGCATCGCTCGTAAACTCAAACTTAAATTGGGTTTGACTATGGAAAAATTGTGGTTGTACTGGTATCAAGGGTGAACTATGACCCATGTTATTTACTGACCATGTTTGCCAATTTGCTCCATCAGTCAACACTTGATCAACCGTTCCAGTGACGGATGCAATCTCATTCCAAACTCCAATATTATCATTAATGTATATTCTTAAAATATCACCCTGAAGAATACTTCCCGTGTAGAAGAAAGTAATTCCGTTTGTCCTCAAAGGGTTTTGGACAGAGTCTGACATATCGAGGACTGGTGTAATTAATGCAGTGTTAAGATTGTTTGAGTATGTTGAACTCTGACCTTTCCCCATGTGACATGCAGAACTTTGAGAAAGGAAGGTATCAATGCTTGTACCCCATTCGCTTCCAACATTCCATGAAGTCAAATCATCACAATTATAATAATTTGAGGCAACAGTAAAGGTACCAGTGTAATCGTCGTTAGCAGGGTTGTCATCAGTAGATGAAGATAATGTTGGGTATATTAAAAGCGAATGGTTCCCTGAATACTTAGGAGTTATCGTGATCTGCGCTGTTGTACTACCTCCGCCATTAATCGAATTTATCTGAATTGATTCATTATGTAATTCAAAATTATTGTATTCATTGTGGGAAACCACAAGATTAGCATTAAAATTCCCAGAATTAGAAGAACCTAAATTTTTAATTTCAAATTCTATCTGTATTGGGACATTTACTACGGTGTCGATCACAAACAAACTATCAGGACGTCCAGTTATCGGGCCATTCGATGAAAACATCTGATATTTCTGTTGATCTAATGAGTTTACATAACTAAATGCTACTCCTTCAATTTTCAAATCTATACCAGTTGAACGACTAGCATTGTTGAGAGTTTGTTCTCCTAAATGTTCCTGGGAAATCGGTGAGAGATACCCCAGTAATAAAGTTGCGAGAAGAACTACTGAAACAAATTTAGTTCCGCGCATCATTTAGTGCAAAACATATAATCTATATGAGGACAATGGAATTATTCCTGTTCTAAATTACTATCAACATCATCTTCAGCGAGTTTTAATTTTAGTTCATTATTTCTCTCTTTTGCCCTAGCTGCGAAGTATAGGCCAAAGGACGGAATAAGTACCATAGAGAAGCATCCGACGACAGCGGCTAGGGCCCAGAGAAATTCGGTTGCAGCATCTATTGAAAATACTTCAATCGATGAAAAATCTTCGTTCACGGTAGTCAAGAAGATGGTAGGCGATGTCTGCCTTTCACCATTCTCAATTATTTCGATGCGTATAGAAGATGGTAAATGTTCATAATCTATAATTCGCTGTGCTTTTTCCGTTGCATCATCGAGTGATTTAGCGTAAACTGTGCCATTATTTCTACGTCCAGGGTCTGTCGTTGTCATTGAGTAAATGCTCACATCTTCTCCGTCTTCACTAATCGCTTCATGTGTAGTATTTTTGTAGCATGAATCTTCACAACTAAATTTGTCAGCATCTTCAACTCCAAGTAAACGGTTGCTGTAGAGACCAGCACTATTGATTAACTTAATTATCGAGTCATCGGATAACTCGGTTGCAGTGAGGTTGACCCATGTCAAATTAACGCCATCAGCAGAAACATCCCAGTACCAAGTTGTTGTGTTTGTTTGTTCGTTGTAGATTGAATTAGCCTCTCCAACATCATGATTTGTGGTCTCTGAATCTGTTTTGTAGAGATAATACGAAGGAGAAACAGTTGCACCATAAACAGCGTACGCAAGGATGAAAATTAATGTGAATGAGAGCCCCAAAAGAGTCCTAATTAGGTTAGGATTTTGAGCCAAAGCCTTCTGCATGTTAGACGCAACATATGCTCCTTCATCAAGACTTGTATTCGACGCTTTGGTATCACGATAATGATATTAATCA